>Ga0247611_10000901_pt1 | contig 56765 bp, 51 predicted proteins | sample 177DNAGHGhighgp2_FD_192422 | JGI IMG/M metagenome (GOLD analysis project Ga0247611, IMG submission 192422) | Sheep rumen microbial communities from Palmerston North, Manawatu-Wanganui, New Zealand - 1770 DNA GHGhigh gp2 | ecosystem: Host-associated > Mammals > Digestive system > Stomach > Rumen... | reverse complement strand
GCCACATAGCAGAGGGCCATCGCCGCAGAACCGCACATGCGGATGCTGCCTACATGGCCATAGAACGCATCAATCAATCGTTTGATCGTCGGCTTATAAGCATCACTGTTATAAGGCAGTTGCAGACAGAGCAGCGCATCCTGAATCTTCTGGCTGCTGACGTGCAACTTATTGTGCATTATGCATTGTAAATTATGCATTAAATAGGCTCCCCCACCCTTCCAGGCACAGAAGCACTCATCGGCACAGATCTCGTACACCACGCCTATCAAAATCTCCTTCCCTTCCAATAAGGCGATGCTCACAGCATACGGCGCATACTGATGGATAAAGTTCGTCGTGCCATCCAGCGGATCAACCACCCAACACAAGGAGGGTGCGGGGGTGCGGTGGTGCGGGGGAACGAGATTACTCCTGCTGCAGTCATTTCTCGCGCCACCGCACCCCCGTACCCCCGTACCTTCGAAATCAGTCGTACCTTCGATATCAGCCGTCCCTTCGATATCAGCCGTTCCCTCCTCCGTAATAAATCCTGCCTCAGGCAACAGCTCCCGCAACGCACTGACTATCAGCCGTTCCGATCCTTTATCCACATACGACACATAGTCGTGGGCATGCTTCCGCTCCACGCTCTCCAGGGAGAACTTACTACGTTCCTCCCTGATATACGCCCCTGCCCGTCGTGCTATCTCGCACACGGTCAAGGTACATCTTTCTAAATCAATCTTTTGTTCCACGAAATCCTTAAACTATATTATTTCGATTGATGTGGCGAGATTACAGAGTGCAAAGATATGAAAAAGAAATGAATGCGCCAAGTAATCTGCCGATTATTTTCGTCTCGATTTTCAGGCATCTGCAAAAGATAAACGAAAAGATGCCATCCACTTATATCGCAAAACTGCCCAATATGTCGTCTTTTTTTACTTTCATGTGATAGCCGATAAAATTTAGATTTGAAAGAAATTTTTAAAAAGTGCACTAAGCCTCCATAGATATATATATCTTATTGGTTATCAATAAAATATCCTATTATTCAACAAGTTAACTATATTTATGGAGGCTTAATGTACTTTTGAACAAAATTTTATGAACAAAATTTCACATGCACATTTTTGCCATAAAAAAGCCTCCATCACCAATAAGCGATAGAGGCTGAATCAGATTTCTCAAGAACCCACGGGACCAGTCCCCGTGAAACCACGAAAAGCATTCCTATCAGATTTATGATTTTTTAAGTATTTTTGTTGTGGTTTCACTTGCAAATCTTACAGAATAATATTATCTTTGCATTTAGTTTGACTTAAAACAAGAAGAATTTATGAAACGAAACAAGCTATCTATGCCTCTAGCAGTATTACTATTGACTATCGGCATGTTTGTAAGTGCCCAGGACGTTATCAAAATGGGCGATGCGAATGGTGACGGCGTGGTAAACGTAGCCGACATCGTGGAAGTGGTGAACTATATTACGGGCAGACAAAGCGAAAGATTTAATCCCATGGCTGCTGACGTAAACGGAGATGGCCATGTAGACGAAAAAGACCTGCCGGGTATTGTGGATCCCATCTTGGAAAATAAGCCCGTTCCAGAGAACTTGTTGACATACTTACTTAAACAAGAGAAGACTGGGGCATACGAGGGTCTCTACTATCAATCGGCAGCCCCCACCAGCATGTTCTACTTCATCTCCTGCCTGGCCAGCGACGAGATGCTAGGAGGAGGAGGCATCAACGACAAGAGTTTCCACGAGTTAGACCTCCTTGACTGCGATGTCACAGACGCTTGGGACAATTATAAGGAATACATCACCAATACAAACACAGTCATTCAACAGATCAAAAATTTACAGCCAGGGCTGAAAGATGCCAACGTACGCCACGCCATGGGTGAGGCCCTTTTCCTACGAGCCTACTACTACCAGCAGATGGCATCGCTGTTCGGCACGGTACCAGTCATAACAGACAACGGCTCGTGGGAGCAGAAAATGAAACCGACTGAGCCTGCCGATGTATGGGGGCAGATTCTGTATGACCTAAAGGAAGCCATAAAACTGATGGACGGCTATTCCCCCACCCTCACTGTTGATGACAGTAGAATCGGCAAATATGCCGCCGAAGCCATGTTGGCACGAGCATACCTCTTCTATACAGGTTTCTATCTCGGCATCAACAATATTGCTTCTGGAGATGCAGCAATAGACCTCCCAGACGGTACAATCCTCACCAGAGCAAAGGTGGTGGATTACCTGAGCGACTGCATTAACAACTCTGAATTCTCACTCGTCAGCGACTACCGCAACCTGTGGCCATACACCAACCGCCTGACTGTTGAGGACTACAGCTACACCAAAGACCAGCATCTGGCATGGGTAGAAAACGACGGTGCTGTAAACCCTGAGGTCCTCTTCAAAATCAAATACAATAAGAACGCCAACTGGAGCACCACTGTTGGTTATAGCAATATGTCGGCACTCTTTATGGGTGTTCGGGTTGGTGGCGACAGTGACAAATGCTTCCCATTCGGCCAAGGATGGGGGGCTGGACCTGTATCGCCTGGTCTCTATAGCGAGTGGAAAGACGCCGAACCCAACGATATGCGCCGTGATGCCTCCATACAAGATATGAGCCTGTTGACATACAAAACGTCTGACAGTTTTGTGCAAGAGACCCCTTATCATGAGAAGAAGATATCTCCTATCGCCTGTCGCGTAGATGACCAATATGCAGAGACCTTCGAGAAAGTGATGTATGACGACGGCATTTGGAATGCCTGTGGAAGCTTCATGCAATGTGGCAATATCCACCCACTGAATCTGATTCGGTTTGCCGATGTTCTGCTGATGCACAGCGAACTGACAGGCACCGTTGACGGCATCAATAGAGTCCGCCAGCGTGCAGGACTTCCCGCCATCAACAGTTATTCGTTGGCAGCCCTGCAACAGGAACGCCGTTGGGAGCTGGCATTTGAGGGTGTCCGATGGAATGACATGCGCCGTTGGGGCGACGATTACTGCAAGACGGCTCTCGACAAACAGATGAACCAGCCTATTAAAAACGACGGCGTGCAGGCACTCAATCCCCAGGGCGTGAGTTCTGATGTCACAGGATTTACATCCTACAGCGAGAGTTATGCCCGCAACCGCGGTTTCTTCAATAAGCCTGTTGGAATGGACGATGAAGGCCATGAGGCCCTGGTTATGCTGCAAGGCACATGGATCCTTGATGAGACAACCAATGCTGGCTGCTATGGCACGCTACTTTATGAACATTCGCCCATCAGTAGTTTCTTAGCAGATCCCTCAAACAACGGGTTGGTAAAAAAATATTCTCGTGAAGAGATGAAGTCGCTACCTGGCAAACACGACAAAGGCGAAATGGGAGCCTTAGCCTACATAGAGATCTTCGGCTCGAAAGCACGGCGGTATAACGCTGGCGGTGAACTGCTCGCAGAAGGCGACATCAGCATCTCTCTGACCAATAATTTCGATTGGCGTATTTGTTCATTCACACTTAACGGAAGGGTCCTCTTCGATGGTCCTGAAGGTGATACGGTATTCGATTTGGTGAGCCTGGAAGATCGAGGCACCTTAATGCTGGTGAATGCCAGCAATGTCTCTAAGGACAGTGAGACAGCCTACTGGTCCTTGCGTAGAATGAGCTATGAAGAGAATCTGGCCAGGCTGGCACATGGCACCAAGTGGTCGTATGCCATGCAGAAAGGTGTAGAATTTACTTCTGGAAAGGATTATACGGTTGGCACATGGGGACTGGCCACCTATTCGAATGCCTACAGTGGTAATGGCGGCGTGCCGACACTTTACGCATACCACGTCGAAAGTGTCACCCCAAGCGAACTGTCTGCGACACTCACAGGCTTAGGTATTGACACGTCAAATGGTGAGGCGGATCTATTCGCCTACATGGTGCTCGACTTCAACGAAGAAACCATCAACCGCTATACCGCCAACGGGAAACTGATAGGAAGCGGTCCTGTCAGTATTATTGCAAAGGGACATAGCGTGGAAATCAAAACATCAGAAAACGGAAACATCCTCACACCTTATTCATATAGGAATAATGGCAACAAAATGCAGTCATACATCATGCAGTTCAACCGTCAGGCAACAACCTTTCCTAACTACGCAGCTTTGACATTCAGAGAGACAGGTGGTGATGAAGAGAATCGTTTTGACTACTGGCTCTTTGCCCAGCGCGGCCTGACAACAGCAGAACTCGACAACATGCTCACGATCACCCAGTTGAACAGTAACGGAGAACCTGACAGCCAAGGCCACTATTTCACCTACAACTTGGGAGATGCAGAGGGCTATTCTCTCAACGTGACCGGCACTGATGGAACGGGAGTCGTTTATGATGAAGAAACAGGCATCTATAATGTAAAAATTCTAAGAGGTGAAACTGGAGAAAAGACGTTGCGTTTCACCTTGTTTAATGCCAACGGCATCAACGCCTCTGTGGAGCGTACGCTGACAATGGCTAATACCGATCCTTTGACAGAGGACATTATCATGATAGCAGGCAACAGTTCAAAGACATGGACATGGGATACCTCTATCGGTAATGGATCATATTGGGGTAACATGGGCTATTACGGCGGAGCTGGTGCTGATGTTGCCTTAGCAGCAAACGGTATCTGGTGGGGAGTCTCTTCTGAATCTGATTATGAAACTGTCAAAAATCATACCCAAGACGGTAAGTTGCACGGCGACGAGAGTCCGAATGCCACCATGGAGTTCAGTCAGAATGGCCTTGTCAAATGCTACAATGCCAACGGTGAGGAAATCAGAAGAGGCAGTTTCGAAATCACCAACTATGACGCCTCCAATCCAAACGCCTGGCGTGTAGGCTACTTACAGACTACACCTGGTGCCATTCTCTTGCCATACGAGATGAACAGCGGTGGTAACATGCCCACAAAGTTCGATTTGGTATATCTCTCCGACAACAAGTTCTGCCTCGTCTATCCTAACGGAGGCCAATTTGATCAATTAGGCAGCTGGGGAGAAGCAACTTTCTGGCACTTCAAGGCAAAATAGCTTAAAGCATAAGCACGAATATGATCTTTCGGAAAAGAATCGAGTAGGAGGAGAATGAAGTAGTTTTCCTCCTACTTCATTTTCCGACCTTCACACTACCGTACATGTCATTCGGCACACGGCTGTTCCTACTTTTGTATAAAAAAGCCTCCATCACCAATATGTGACAGAGACTGTATCAGATCTCTCAATGACTCACCGGATCTGCCTCATGAGAGAAAGTATTACTTCTTGATCAGCGAGGCGATCCAGAGGATGACGACGGCACCGATGATGGCTGTGCCGAGCTGACCGAGAAGGCCGCCCCAGGAGATGCCGAGCAGATCAAAGAGCCAGCCGCCGAGGACACCACCAAAGAGACCTAACACACAATTCATGATGAGGCCGTAGCCGCCACCTTTCATCAACTTGCCGGCACAGAAGCCAGCCAAACATCCAAGAAGGAGTGAAAGAATAATACCCATAATTCTACTATTTAATTGGTTTGATGTTGCAAAAATAGGCAAAAATATCCAAAGGACAAAGAAAAACGCCAATTTTTTGTTTATCGTTTAAAGTTTATCGTTTATCGTTTCTTATCGGCGAGGTACATTCCGAGGAGGATGAGAGCGGAGCCGAGGAGGAACCAAATGGTGATCTTCTCGTCGAGCAGCCACCAGGCAAAGAGGATGGTGGTGATGGGATTGAAGTAGACCCAGTTCGTCGCGACGACAGGACCGAGCTTCCCGATGACCCAGTTCCAGATGAGGTAACAAAGCATCGAGGCGACGACTCCGAGGAAGAGGAGATTCAGAATCGTTGAAATAGTGAAAAGGTGAAAAGGTGAAGAAAAGAAGATGCTGGCATCGGAGGGTACTAATAAATAATAAGGTATAATGGTGAGGAGGCCGTAGATGAATACCTTGCGAGTGATAAAGAGCGAGGAATAACTACTCACCGCAGCCTTCATCAACAGGCTATAGACTGCCCAGCAGAGACAGGCACCAAAGGCCAGCAGGTCGCCAAGAGGTGAGAGATGGAGCACGAAGTGACCATTGAGCACGACAACAGCCATACCCAGAAAGGCTACCAGCGAGCCAAGAGCCTGGATGCGCGTGATCTTCTCAGACTGGCGGAAGAACACAGCAAAGAGCAGCATCGCGAAGAGTGGACAGGAGCAGACGATGAGTGAGGTGTTTGTGGCAGTGGTAAAGAGCATGGCCGCGTTCTCCGTGAGGAAATAGAGGGAGCCGCCCGTGATGCCGAGGGCGATCATCAGGAGCTCGTCGCGCCAGGAGTTGCAGAACCAGCGGAAAGAGGATTTGTTTTCTCCCCCTGAGTAGGGGGAGCCTGAGGGGGTCTGTTCAGCCTCTTGTTTGCGATTGTTCAGACCACCCCTAACCCCTCCTAACTTAGGAGGGGAAGAAGTTACCTTGTCACGCAGAAAGGAGAAGGCCAGCAATAGGATGTAGGCGATGAAGAAGCGGAAGGTGAAGATCTGCGCCGGGGAGAGGCCAGCCTGAAGCAGCATCTTCGTAAAGACGAAGGTACTGCCCCAGATGGACACTATCAGGAACGCGACGAGGTGATACTTCAGATTGCCCATTTTCTTTTTGTTTACAGTTTACGGTTTACAGTTTACAGTTGATTACCTTGCAAGCCATTCTGTCTACCCTACAAACTATTCTGTCCATAGATGATTCCCGCAAACCACTCTGCCTGCCCAGCAAGCCTTTCTATCTATAGAAGTAATCATCTGTAAACTGTAAACCGTAAACTGTAAACATAAAAAAATCCTATCGCTTAATCTCAATATCGCGTTTGACGTTATTGCGAATCTTAGTCAGATAGCCCTTCATGCCCTCAGCATCCTTGTTATCGATGATTTCGAGGAGTTCCTTCAGTTCCGTACGGATCTGAGAGACCTGATCGTGGGTATAGGGGTTGAAGAGGATTTCCTGTAGGAGGTAGTCATCCTCATTGAGTACCCCCTTGGCAATCCGCATGTGGCGCTTGAAGGTGGTACCAGGGGCATCCTGATGCTTCATGACAGCCGCAAAGACAAAGGTCGAGACGAAGGGGATAGACAGAGAGTAAGCCACTGTCTTATCGTGTTCCTCGAACGTGTACTCGTAGATATTGAGTCCCAGTTTCTGATAGAGGTCCTTGAAGAAGATGCGCCCCATGTAGTCACCCTCGCTGATGATGATGGCATTCTCCTCGGAGAGTTGCTGAAGATTGGCAAACGTGGGGCCGAACATCGGGTGGGTAGAGACATAGCGCATGCCTGTCGACTCATAGAAGTCCTTCAGATCAGTCTTCACCGAGGCGATATCGCTGATAATGCACTCTTTGGGGAGATAAGGGATCACCTCCTTGAACACGGGGATCGTGTACTTCAGCGTGACGGCATTGATGAGCAGTTCGGGCTTGAACGCCTTGATTTCCTCAAATGATGTAAAACGCTGACAGTTATAGGTAAAACGCATCCGCTTGGGATCACGTTCAAAGACTGCCACCTCGTGATCGAAACTCAGCAGGTCGATGAAGAAACTGCCCATCTTGCCTGCGCCCATTACTAGAATTTTCATTGCATTCAAATTCTTTGTTGACGGTTTACAGTTTACGGTTTACAGTTGATTACCCTGCAAGCCGTTCTTTTCTGCCTACCTAGCAAGCCGTTCTGACTATAGAAGTTATCATCTGTAAACTGTAAACCGTCAACTGTAAACTATAATCATTATTTATTAATTATCTCCATTTGCTGTCTGACGGATTCCTCGTGGATATTCTCAAAGACACGGGCTACGAACTCGGCATCCATGCCAGCAAGGGTACCCTGTGCACCGCGTTTGTTCAGAATCTCATTGTAGCGATTAGTCTGCAGCACGGTCATGTTGTGGTCTTTCTTATAATAGCCTATCTCACGGCACACCTTCATACGCTTGGCAAGCACTTCCATAATCTCGTTGTCGAGTTCATCGATCTGCTTACGCAACTGGGTGATACCCTCTGTCGAGGTGTTCTCATCACGGATGACGAGCAGAGAGAGGATATAGTCGAGCACATCTGGCGTCACCTGCTGCTTGGCATCGCTCCAGGCCTTATCCGGATCGCAATGACTCTCAACGATCAGTCCGTCGAAGCCGAGGTCCATCGCCTGCTGACAGAGAGGTGCAATCAGTTCACGACGGCCACCGATATGGCTGGGGTCGCTAATGATCGGCAACTCTGGGATGCGGCGGTGAAGTTCGATAGGAATCTGCCACATCGGGGCATTACGATAGATCTTCTTCTCATAACTGGAGAATCCACGGTGAATGGCTCCCATCCGCTTGACTCCTGCCTGATTGATACGTTCCAAGGCACCAATCCAGAGTTCGAGGTCAGGGTTGACTGGGTTCTTCACAAAGACAGGGATGTCGACTCCCTTCAGTGCGTCGGCAAGGGCTTGTACGGCGAAAGGATTGGCCGTGGTACGGGCACCTATCCAGAGGATGTCGATGCCATACTTCAGACAGAGTTCCACATGCTCTGGTGTAGCCACTTCGGTGGAAACAAGCATCTTCGTGTCTTTCTTCACCTCAGCAAGCCAAACGAGGGCTGGCTCTCCGTGACCCTCGAAGCCACCAGGCTTGGTACGGGGTTTCCACACACCTGCACGGAAGTTGTGGCAGCCTTTCATCGCCAACTCACGGGCGGTAGTCATCACTTGTTCCTCTGTCTCTGCAGAGCAAGGGCCTGCTATGACGAAGGGACGTTCATTGTCACTCGGTAAATTCAATGGTGCTAATTCCAGTTCCATATTTTATACATATTTTAAATTTCTCTTTTTACATATCATAATAACAGCTTTCTTTTTAGACAGAAGAACATAAGAACATATTATTAGTCATGTTCTGTGTCACCAGAGTTTCTTTTCCATCTTTATTATGTTCTTATGTTCTTTTGTCTAAAAAATACTCTTTATTCTGTCGAGAGCTTGTTGGATCTTCTCTTCCTTGGCACAAAGAGATATTCTTATGTACCTCTGTCCGTTGGAGCCGAAGATGAAGCCGGGGGTGATGAAGACACGAGCCTCATGGAGCACACGCTCCGTCAAGTCCTCTACATCGGCATACTTCTCAGGGATCTTGCCCCAGAGGAACATACCCACCTGACTCTTGTCGTAGGTACAGCCCAAGACATCCATAATCTGCTCAGCATATTTGCGACGACGGCTATAGGTTTCTATATTAAACTCACGATGCCAAGCCTCATCATTCTTATACGCCTCAGCAGCAGCCAGTTGAATACCCCGGAAGGTGCCGCTCTCAATGTTCGACTGTACTTTGAGAATCCATGAGATAAACTCCGCATTGGTAGCACAGAGACCCACACGCCAACCAGGCATATTGTGACTCTTCGACATCGAGTTGAACTCGATACAGCAGTCCTTAGCCCCAGGTACTTGTAATAATGACATCGGCTTCTCATTGAGGATGAAGGAGTATGGATTGTCATTCACCACGACGATGCCATGCTCCTTGGCGAAGCGTACCAGTCGCTCGTAGGTCTCCATACGGGCATTGCCACCGGTCGGCATATTCGGATAGTTCGTCCACATGAGTTTCACCTTCGAAAGATCCATCTTTTCGAGTTCATCGAAGTCTGGCTGCCAGCCATTGTCCTCACGCAGATTGTAGTTCACAATCTTCGCACCAAGTATTTTGCTCAGCGATGTGTAGGTGGGATAGCCGGGATTGGGCACCAGTACCTCGTCGCCAGGATTGACGAAGGCGAGGGTGACATGCAGGATACCCTCTTTCGAACCTATCAGCGGCAGAATCTCCGTCTTGGGGTCGAGATCTACGTTGTACCAACGCTTGTAGAAGCCAGCCATCGCCTCACGGAGTTCTGGCGTACCCATCGTGGGCTGATAGCCGTGGGCATTAGGCTGATGAGCCACCTCACAGAGTTTGTCGATGGTCTGGGGGGAAGGTGGCATATCTGGACTGCCAATGGCGAGACTGATGATATCCTTGCCCTCGGCATTCAACTGCGCCACTTCCTTCAGTTTCCTACTGAAATAATACTCACTGACGAGCGACAGGCGCTCTGCGGGTTCAATTGGTCTGTTTGCCATCTTTATATTCTCCTAATATCTTTAAATCCTTTGTTAATGGGATGATTGCATCTATCGACTGACGGTAGCGGGTGAGGTCATCGTACATCACATCGACATAGAACAGATACTCCCATTCCCGTCCGATAATCGGCAGCGACTGAATCTTCGTCAAGTTTATATTGTAGAACGAGAGAATCGCCAGCACATGAGACAGCGAGCCCTGCTCGTGAGGTAAAGAGAAGACGATGCTCGACTTGTTCGTCTCTGTCAGAGGTCTCAGCATATCGGCCTTGTTGGGATTCGAGACCACCAGGAAGCGGGTGAAGTTGTGCTTGTTGTCCTCAATATGATCCTCCAGCACCTTCAACCCATAGAGTCTGGCTGCCTCTGCATGACAGATGGCTGCCCAGCCACGATGCTGTCCCTCCGCAATCATCTTCGCCGAGCCTGCCGTATCCTCAGCCTCCACATTCTTCAGTTGCGGATGATGCGCCAGGAACTGACGGCACTGCATCAGGGCCACGGGATGGGAATGCACCTCGGTAATCGTGTCCCAATCGTCCTCCGGCAGACAGCAGATGCTATGGGTGATATGCAGTTTGTGCTCTCCCACCACCGTCGTGCCACTGTCGCGCAGCAACTCATAATTATGGAGCAGTGAGCCTGCGATGGTATTCTCGATGGCAAGCATTCCTATAGCCGTAGGATCCTGCTTGATGTTCGCAAAGACTTCCTCGAAAGTACTGCAGCAGATCAACTGTATCTGTTCACCTTCAAAATACAGGTGTGCCGCGATATCGTGGAACGACCCGATCAGTCCTTGAATGGCAATCCTCTTCATCTTTCTATTTCACCTTTTTACTATTTTACCTTTTCACCTTTAAATAAAAACTCCGCTTTCACTTGGTTGTGAAGCGGAGCCCTATTTCAATTTTCAATCTTCAATCTTCAATTATTTACTTACGGCCTTCCGCTTCACAGTTTCCTGCAAAGTAAAAGTAATAGCCGTAAAAGTAAGCGTTCAACATTGACATATTTCTCTTCGTTTTTGTCTTATCGGCTGCAAAAGTACATCATTTCTGCGAAACAAACAAATATTTTGCAAGAAAAATTGCGATAATGCTTACATTTTATACAATTCGCCCCACTGTCTGCGGATTTCATCACGGTCAACCTCGTCTATCAGGATCTCCGCCAGCGCTGCGATCACCTCAAAGGGTATCTGCAGGCGAGGATCGTCGCTGTCCGACTTGAGAGCAGGCAGGAAATGAGGCATCTCATGCTTATAGACCTCTCTCATCCGATTACCACTAGTGCCACTGTCTATCGAACAGGAGTAGGTGACGTTGGCCAGACGATCGCAGAGTTTCACAAAGGGAGCATAGGGCGTCTCGCGTATACCTTTATAATAATTCTCCCCAGCCCGTTCGGCTCTTGTACGCCCCTTGTCGTTTGTCAGCGCATAGACAATCTCCGTCGCCATCAGTGCCTTTTCTTCGGTTAACCACAGACGCGCCATCCTCATCACGTCGTTATAAGTCTGTCGCGCATCCTCGATACTGTCATGATAAAAAGCGCTAAAGAAGAGCGGCAGTACATCCTCCTCACAGGCACATACCAGATAGCCATAGGTACTGACACCTTCAGCCACCATATCGAGATGAAAACCGTAGGGAAGTTCATCGCCATATGTCTGGTTTACACTCTGATGCAAGTCGTGTGCCGACTGCCTCATCACCTCAATCTCTTTCGAATATTTCTTTTCGAAACTTATAAACTCTTCTTTTGTCATATTCCGCTTGCAAAGATACTCATTTATTTACAATCTGCAAATCATATAGCAAATTATTTCTTCCGATTAACATTTGTTTTAAACTAGACTCTGGGATAACTATTATTTTCTGCAGCCTTTGCCAAGTATGCAAATTTCTGCGAGAATCTGTGCTATCTGTGGCTGAAAATTGTTACCTTTGCACCCAGATATGGAAAAGAAGACGATTGCGATACTCGGCATGATGTGCGCTGGCTGCTCTGCCCGCGTCGAGCAGAAACTCAATTCTCTCGACGGCATTGAGACGGCAGCCGTCAATCTGCCTGCCCGTACGGCACTGGTAGAATACGACCCTCAGCGGATCTCTCTGGAGAGGATGAAGGACGAACTGGGCAAGATCGGCTACGATATGGTCATCGAAGAAGACCGCAACGTGGAGGCCATCGAGCGCAGAGCCTATACTACACTGAGGAACAAGGTCGCTGCCTCGTGGCTGTTTGCCCTGCTGGTGATGGTCATCTCGATGGATTGGATCCAGATAGGTTCTCGCGATACGGCTAACCAGACGATGCTCATCATCTCGCTGATGAACCTGATCTACTGCGGAAGGCAGTTCTACGTGACAGCCTGGAAGCAGTTGATTCACGGCAGTGCGAATATGGACACGCTCGTAGCCCTCTCGACAGGTATCTCATTCATATTCAGCACCTTCAACACGTTCTTCGGTGAACAGGTATGGGGAGCAAGAGGCATCGAGTGGCACACATGGTTCGATGCCTCCGTGATGATCATCACCTTCGTGCTGACAGGCCGGCTCATAGAGGAGCGCGCCAAGAACGGTACAGCCTCAGCCATCCGTGCGCTGATAGGACTGCAGCCCAAGACGGCTCACCTCGTGGACAACGGCACCATCACCGAAGCCCCTATCGCCGTACTCCAACCAGGTGATACGATCGAAGTGAGGCCTGGAGAGCGCATACCCGTTGATGGTTCCGTCGTGGGCGAAGGGCTGGGATATATCGATGAAAGCATGATTACCGGCGAACCGCTGGCTGTGGAGAAGAAAGCAGGCGACAAGGTGCTGGCAGGGACGATCGTCCTCCCACCACTCCGTCGAGCAGACCAGGCTGAGGGGGAGACGGGCATCTTCCGATTCAAGGCACAGGAGGTGGGCCAGAAGACCATGCTCGCCCATATCATCAAGATGGTACAGGAGGCGCAAGGCTCGAAAGCCCCCGTGCAGCGCATTGTAGACAGGATAGCCCTTATCTTTGTACCAGCAGTCGTGGGCATCAGTGTGCTGACATTCCTGCTCTGGCTCCTCATTGGCGGTACAAGTCATCTCCCACAGGCCATTCTCTCGGCAGTCTCTGTGCTGGTGATTGCCTGTCCATGTGCAATGGGACTCGCCACGCCTACGGCCCTCATGGTGGGCATCGGCAAGGCAGCCGAGAAGAACATCCTCATCAAGGACGCCACCGCCCTTGAGGAAATCCGCAAGGTGAACGCAATGGTCATAGACAAGACCGGCACGCTGACAGAGATCCATAAAGACCTTGCTACCGCCGAACAACTCAAGCCCCATGCCCGTGAGGCGATGGAGGAACTGAGTCGCGAGGGTATCGAGGTGTGGATGTGTTCTGGCGACAAGGATGAGCGGGCTAAGGCCGTAGCCGCAGAGGCAGGCATCCCCCATTATCGTTCGCAAGTGATGCCACAGGATAAAGAAGACCTCGTCAGGCAATTGCAGGCCGAAGGCAAGCACGTGGCGATGGTGGGCGACGGTATCAACGACTCGCAGGCTCTGGCTGCTGCCGATGTGAGCATCGCCATGGGCAAGGGTACGGACATCGCCATGGAAGTAGCCCAGGTGACACTCATGGGAACTGACCTCCGTCGCATCCCCGATGCCATCAGTCTCTCGAAACGCACGGTGGGTATGATCCGTCAGAATCTCTTTTGGGCGTTCATCTACAATGTCGTCTGCATCCCACTGGCTGCCGGGCTCCCCTACCTGTTCGGTCTCTCATGTCAGATCACGCCAATGTGGGCCTCAGCACTCATGGCCTTCTCGAGTGTCAGCGTCGTGCTGAACAGCCTGCGTCTCAAATTCATTAAATAAGTATTAGACATCATGGCAAATAAAAAGATAAACGTATGACAAAGACAGTATTCATCACAGGGGCCACGAGCGGTATCGGACTCGGCTGCGCCCGTAAGTTCGCCGCCAATGGCGACAGACTCATCCTTAACGGCAGAAACGCTGCCAAGTTGGAAACCATCCGTCAGGAGTTAGTGGCTGCAGGAACAGAGGTGCTGACGCTCGTCTTCGACGTCAGAGACCGCGAGGCCGCCATGAAGGCCATCGAGAGCCTGCCCTCAGAATGGCAGCAGATTGACGTACTCGTCAATAATGCTGGCCTCGCCCTTGGACTCGAACCAGAATATGAGGGTAACCTTGACGACTGGGAGACGATGATCGACACAAACATCAAAGGCCTGCTGACGATGACGCGCCTCATCGTGCCCAGTATGATTGAGCGTAACAGCGGACACATTATTAATATAGGTAGCGTGGCAGGCGATGCCGCATACGCCGGAGGCAATGTCTACTGTGCCACAAAGGCTGCCGTGAAGGCCCTCTCCGACGGACTGCGCATCGACGTAGCCAATACCGCCGTCCGTGTCACCAACCTCAAGCCTGGCCTGGTGGAGACCAACTTCAGCAACATCCGTTTCCATGGCGATACAGACCGAGCCTCTAAACTCTATCAAGGCATCAAGCCTCTGACGGGTGACGACATCGCCGACGTAGCCGTCTTTGCCGCCAATGCTCCTGCCCATGTGCAAATAGCAGAAGTACTCATTTTGGCCACCCATCAAGCCAGCGGAAGCGTCATCGTACGCAAATCTTGAGATATATCACATATAATGCAACATTCTTTAAAAATAATTGTCTTTTTACTTGCAAGTTTTAAAACTTTTTTATATATTTGCACCGTCTAAGGACATTATATTAAATTAATAACACAAAAAACGAATGATTATGAAGAAATTAATGATGATTGCTGCCATGATGCTCATGAGCATCGGCGCATTTGCACAAGATGGAAAGTTTGCCATTGGTGCCGACTTCAACTATCTTATTGACAAGGATGCAAGCCGTATGGCTCCCGGTGTCAAGGTCCAGTATGAGTTTGTTGAGAGTTTCCGGGCTGAGGTTAACTTCAAGTACTATCCTAAGAAGGATTGTGTATCTTCATGGAATGTTAATGCAAATATCCAGTATATCATTCCCGTGACAGATATGTTCAGAGTGTATCCTCTTGTAACTTTTGGCGTTTTGGGTTCTAGCCCTGAGCATGGTGATAGTTCATCTGCATTCGTCTTTGGCGGTGGTGCTGGTGCAGAATACTTCCTTACTGAGAATGTCAAACTGTATTTAGACGCCATTTACCAATATGGTAAGAAGGACGGCATCAAGGTGGTTAACAATCCACTCCTCTCACTCGGTATTGCCTACGCATTCTAAGAAGCGCATTTAATATCATTTATAGCCACATCTCCTGCAGATGTGGCTTTTTGTTTAATATGCTTTTTTGATTAATCCGACTTAAGTTGCTCCAACAGGCACTGGCAGCCCTCGAGCACATCGCGCCAGGTAGCCTCGAAATCTCCCGTATACCAGGGATCGGCCACATCGCCAATCATATCCGTAAAATCCAGTAACTGATGTATTTTCTGCTCAGGGTCACCGCCACAAATACGATACATATTACGGATATTAGCAGCATCCATCCCTATGAGCAGGTCGAAGCGGTCGTAGTCACGACGCGTCATCTGTCTCGCCGTCTTGCCTTTACACGATATACCGTGCTCCGCCAGTTTGCGCTTGGCTGGTGGATACACCTCGTTACCAATCTCTTCCGTCGACGTGGCTGCCGACTCGATGTAAAACTCCCCATCCCGTCCGGCTTTCCTTACCAGATCCTTCATCACGAACTCTGCCATCGGACTACGGCAGATGTTTCCGTGACACACAAACAGTATCCTTTTCATTTGCCAGAGCCCATCAGTTTAATCAGCAGCACCACATCAGCGACATCCACCTTGTCATCCTTATTGATATTCGCCATATTCACATCAAATTCCTCCTCCTGAGGCTTATCCAAAATATGATTAATAACAGCCTTCAGATCTTTCTCGTCTACCACATCGTCACCATTGACATCACCAACGATGGGTTGTGAGCGATTGACATAAAACGAAGTGCTGATTGTCTTTCCTGTAAAATCGTTGTAACTGACAGTGACCAATGACCTTTTGCCCGTAACACCTGTTATCTTGTTACCATTAACGGACACTCCCTTACCTGTACAAGTCACAACCACCTCTGACGCCACATTTTCCTGATGACCGTCTCCAAAATATGCAATGGCAGGAATCTCACGAGTCTCGTTGGGCTGAAGAATGATATCATCCAATGTCTCTAATCTGTTGGCACGATAAAACTCCCGAAGACTGGAGGGATAAAACGTATAGTGGGCATCCTGACAGTCGGGAAGGTCTAGCAACTCCAACATCTTGATGGCGTAGTGTTTGCCCAAGATGCGATAACCCAGCGCAGAAAAATGAATATCACCAGGACATCCGGCAGAACTAACCACATGGGCCGACGGAATGACGGTAGGCAATTTTGCTATTATCTGGTTGTGTTTATAAGCTGTACCGCCTTCCGCTTCTCCGACAACCTCTCCTGCCAGCAGGGGCACCTCGGCTGCATTCAGGCCGAGATCTGAGATGAGTCTGTCGTATACAAATTTAACCCACTCCGGCCATTCTTCTTGTCCTTCATTCGCCTCACCCTGATGCATAAGAATGCCCTTAATCACGCCTGACTGTTGTGCAATCTTAGCCATATCTACAAGTCGTTTGTATAACTTGCAGTCATATTTCGCGACTTTGGGGGCTTCTTTATAAAAAATGTAATTCTCCCCTGTATCCGGGAAAAAGGCCCTGATATCTACACCACCTGAAGCAACTGCGACAACCCCGACCTTATAATCAGCAGGCAATGCTGCGACCATGGAACGACCAAAGTAGTCTATCGGGCAGAGCCCCCCCAAACCGACTATACAAGGATAAGCAGTATACCACTCTCCCAAGGCTCGGTTTGCATTAGTAGCATCCGTAGCCAATACCTGAAACCGCGGGTCCACATATTCCATGTCAACGCCCTCTGCCGGCACACCACCTTCCATGTTCGACTGTCCAAAACATAGATAGATCTGAAATTTAGGATCTACTTCTGCCTTCATCTCAAAGACAGCAGCCGTCATAAATAAAAATAGAGCAACACAATACTTCATAGTTATAGCGAATGATATCGAATATTCTTTGAAACATAGACAGAATCGAGTCTGTCCATCTCCTGCTCCGACACGAAGAAAGGAGCAAGCGTACTGTCCTGACGAACCACCTGGCGGATCATGCCGTTGTAAATAATCTCCGATCCATGAAAGCCGTCATCAAAATCATAGTTATGCGCCCCTGTATCCGTCACATCCGTGAAATCATAGAGAGAACAACCCTCATGCCTGTCAAACGAAGGTCGCAGCATATCATACAACTTCGACATGTACCCGTATTTACCTGTCTCCTGCATTCTTCGGTAGACATAGGGAGCAAAGGGAGGCAGGAAGGCCACCACCCTGATCTTCCGGGCAACACACTGATTCAGGAAATCGTCAACGACACTGACCATAGAACTGTCGGCTTGATCCCCATACTGGAAACGCTGGTTGCCATTCCGGATACGGCCGAGCACATTCTTGAAATTATAGTCCTCCTGCACCTCTGGTGCGATGATCATGTCACCCTGATATCTGGAACCATCAGCAGCAAAGCCGTTTTCATTGCAAATGGCATTCAGGCCGATATGATTGGAACTAAACACTTTTATCAGATTGATCTTTCCTTTCACAAGATCTGTATAGAAATCACAGATGAACCGACCAAGTTTAGACATATCCCATTCCGGTTCATCATCATAGACAGAAGGCGAAAAAGGTTGATCTTCAGCGATATAAGCCCGATTAAACCACCACTGGTCTATATTAACAAGAATAAGTTTCGGGCTGTCTTGGAGTTTGTTGATAAACAACGGCAATTCGCGAGCCTTCTGGATAGCGCCCCCCGCATTGTAGAAAGAATAGTCAGGACTGACAACTGAGCGTTTCACTTGCATAATTCTGGAAGAACCTAAAGCCAGTACCTCTGGGTGTTCAACCTCGTTAGCCATGTGGAACTTGTAAGATTTGTCATAATAACTGTATCCAAGTCCAAACAACTGGTCTTGTTGCAAGGGATGGATATATGACGAGAACGAATAGAGTTCCCCCGCCTTATACAGGCAGATGACGCTGAAGCCAATAATGACAGCAACCAGCAGAAAGAATACTGCCAGTCTTGCTCCAAAGCGGCGGATGTCGTATCGTTCTTTCTTATTCATCATTTCACCTTTTCACTTTTTCACCTCTTCACCTTTGCCTTAGAATTGGAAGTAAATAAACTCCTGGCTCACCGTATTAAAGTAGAAATAGAAAATAGCCACGAGCATCGCCAGATAGACGGTCCAACGGGCCACCGCATAACGGAACAATCTGTTGCCAGAAGAGAACTGGAGCACATACACCTTGTCACGCTGCAGATACTCCACAACGATCAGCAACAGGATAGCCATGAACGTAGAGATACTGCCAAGACGTGGATGGAAATCATCAAAGGCCGTCAAAAACATACGCGACACAAAGTCCCATGCCTGCGAGATATTCTCTGCACGGAAGATGACCCATCCGACAACAGCCAGACCAAACGTCACCACCACTCTTGACAGCTCCTTCAAGGATGGTAGCCGCCTGCCAGCAGCCAGGATGTCCTTGTCCTTGGTGTTGACATGCAGCAGTTTATATAACACAATCAGAGTGCCATGATACAAGCCCCAAACGACGAACGTCCAGTTGGCCCCATGCCACAGGCCACTGACGCCAAACACGATAAACGTATTCCTGATCACCTTCCACTGGGCACACCGGCTTCCGCCAAGGGGGATATAGACATAGTCGCGGAACCACGTCATCAGCGAGATATGCCATCGCCGCCAGAACTCAGGTATCGACCTCGAGAGATAAGGATAATTGAAGTTGCTCAACAACCTGATGCCGAACAGACGAGAACAGCCGATAGCAATATCACTATAGCCCGAGAAATCGCAGTATATCTGGAAGGTAAACAGGAGTGCCAATAGCCAAAGGCTGACACCAGAATAGTCTGCATACGAATCCCACAGCGGATTAAGATCCGAGGCACAACTGTCAGCGATAACCACCTTCTTGAAGAATCCCCACAACATCTGCCGACAACCATCCACAGCCTGCACATAGTCGAAATGGCGGTCGTGCTGGAACTGCGGCAACAGGTTCTTGGCCCGTTCGATAGGACCAGCCACCAACTGCGGGAAGAAACTGATAAAGGCGCAGAACTCTATGATGTTCTTAGTGACAGGCACGTCTTTACGATACACGTCAATCGTATAACTGAGTGCCTGGAAAGTATAGAAACTGATACCTACGGGCAGAATCACGTTCAGCGTCACCCAGTCCAACTGATAATGGAAAAGGCTCCAAACAAGTTGCGCCAGACTGTCTGCGAAGAAGTTATAATACTTGAAGACGCCTAAAATCAGGAAGTTCAGTATCAGATTGGAAGCACACACCAACCGCTGTCTGCGCATTCCTCCTTCCTCATTCTCCCTTCCTCGATAATACTCTATCAGCAACCCGCTGTAGTAACTGCACACTGATGTGAACGCTATCAGGAACTGAAAGCGCCAGTCCCACCAGCCATAGAAGACATAACTGGCGATGACAATCAGCAGATTCTGCCACTCGCGCTTCTGGAACACAAACCAGTAAAGCACAAACACAATGGGCAGAAACACCAGGAACTCAAGCGAATTAAAGAGCATTTAAACTGTATTTCTTTCTTTTAGGCTGCAAAGGTACAACATTTTCCTGAGAATCGAGCATCTTATGCCCGATTTTATTAAAATCAAAGAGGGCAGGTTGATTCTTTGAATCAAAAACCTGCCCCACATTATTGCGTTTTGGTCTTATCGTACCAGTACTTTCCTGACCTTACCATCTTTCTGACGGATGATGTTCAAGCCACGCTGGAGTTTCGATGTCTGATAACCGTTGATGCTATAGATATCAGCATCAGCCTTATCGGAATACAAGACTCCATCAATGGCTGTTTTGCCAGACATATTAAAGTTGCTCCAAGGCCATGTAGCCGCATATGCATTAACCGCATTGTCTGGCACATGCAACGTTATTTTCTCAAAGAAGACCCCGTTAAACGCTGTAGCATCGGTATTCGGGACATTCACAGCATTGCAATATACATCAGTAAGACTTACACAATTCTTGAAAGCATTAATAGAGATCGTATTGACGGTGCTGGGAATGGTGATACTGGCCAGTCTCTTACATCCCTCGAAAGCAGAACCTCCGATGGACTGTAAGCCCTCGTTTAAAGTCACTGATGTCAGATAATCACAATCCTCAAAGGCAGAACTGCCGATGGATGTCACAGAGGACGGGATATAGAGTGATTTGAGAAAACTACACTGATAGAAAGTAAAGGCACCAATGGAGGTTACTGTAGCAGGCACTTCGAAACTGGTGGTCTCGATGTCATACACCAGCATCTTCCCTGCACTCGACAGTGGGCTGGCATGCTCATTGGCCAATTTCATCTGACACCAAGACTCAGGATCAGCGATGTTTACCGTTATACTGCTGCCACAACTACTGAAAGCAAATTCGCCGATAGACTTAATGGAGTAAGGAATCGACAGATACGTGATGTCGCTCCGCCCCTCAAAGGCACGAGCAGCAATAGATGTCACGCTATATTTCGTGCCACTAATGTTGAGACTGCTTGGAATGTCTGCTGTTGTGGCCCATGAAGCCAATCCCGTCACCTCCAGTGTACCATCACTCTTTAGGGTGTAATAAATACCATTGTCTGTGAGATCGCTGGGATCGATTGCTTCAGTAATCTTACCAAAAGCATTCCATCCTTCCGTAGATTGGTATGCCGCCTTCGTGCCTTTTGGAACAATTAACTCTGCATCTGAAGGTAGATTTAGGAATACATCTTTTATCGCAAACGGTTTCTGAATCTTAGAAACGACAGTTTTCAGAGATGTACACCCTCTAAAAGCGCCCCAGCCGATAGATGTCACGCCACTTCCTATAGTAAGTGATTTAAGGCTGAAACACGGCCCAAAAGCCTCTTTACCAATAGTAGTTACACTATTAGGAATGACTAAAGAGGTCAGTTGGGTATAAGGCTCATATCCATCACTCTGATCAGCAGGAATGGTTGTTACGATGTAGGTTTTACCATCGTATGTAACTGTACTAGGAATGACCATGTCCCCAGCATAAATTTGGGTAGATACCCCAACACTCTCTCCATTTATTGTATAATAACTTATTCCTCCTACCTTAAATCCGGTTGGGACAACAGGCTGATTCTCCATCTTAAAGTTGCTCCAAGGCCATGCTGCCTTGTAGGAATTAACAGCACTGGCTGGCACATGAAGTGTCACATTCTCTGTTGCGACACCGTTAAACGCCGAAGCATCCGTATTCGGAACAGCCGTAGCATTGCAATAAACGTTTGTAAGACTCACACAATTCTTAAACGCATTTACCAGAATCTTATTAACGGTGCTGGGAATGACGAGCGTCGCCAGTCTCTTGCATCCCTCGAAGGCAGAACCGCCGATAGACTGCAAGCCATCGTTTAAACTCAACGATGTCAGATAATCACAATCCTCAAAAGCAGAACTGCCAATGGATGTCACGCTGCTAGGGATATTCACCGTCTTGATACAACTGCACTGATAGAAGGTAAAAGCACCGATAGAGGTCACTGTTGAAGGAATGTCAATGCGATCCGTCTCGATGTCGTATACCAGCATCTTCCCTGCACTTGACAGTGGACTGGCATGCTCGTTGCCCAGTTGCATCTGGCACCAGGACTCAGGATCTGCGATGTTCACCGTTATATTGCTACCACAGTTGACAAAAGCAAATTCACCAATAGACTTGATGGAATACGGAATCGACAGATAGGTAAGGTCGCTCCGCCCATCAAATGCATACGCAGCGATGGATGTCACGCGGTATTTTACACCACCAACGGTAATACTGCTTGGAATGTCTGCCCTATTGGTCCATGAAGCCAATCCTGCCACTTCCAGGTTACCATCGCTCTTTAAATTGTAGTAAAGACCATTGTCTTCAAAATCGTAGGCATTAGCGGTCAATGTGAGTAGCAGCGCTACGAATGTAAGTAACAATTTTTTCATAATTCTTTTGTTTTAATTAATTAATATGTATTTAAATGCAAAGATAGACATTTTTTCTATTACATGCACGGATTTAAAAGAAATTAACTTTACCAGAATAGGACCAACCACATCACCAATGTCACCATTGTCATCGCTTCATGATGATGTCTGCTGTGGCGGTGATGTCGGCTTCAGTGAAACTGCCGTCAGCGTTTGCATCGGCATTGTTCAGGTTGAACGTAGCCGAGGGATGCCCGGCCATGGCATTGACGAGTTCCACGATGTCGGCAGCGTCCACTACGCCGTCATTGTTTGCATCTCCTAACAGAACCGGGGTGTCATCTGCTATGATGGTCAGCGTGCCCTTCACATAAACTCATGCTGTAGTTTTGGGCAGCAGCACCGCTGACGATGATGTCGTTAGTGCCAGGTTCTGAGGCCGAGGTGGCACTACAGTTAAATGACGGCTGAGTGGTCAGCACACTAGACGTCTCGCTGTTCTTGAAACCTGAATAGGTCGCTTCAAAAGTTGGGAGACTTTCACCCTTGCTTGATAATATAGTTCTTGGCTGTTACAGTCAGCGGAGCCTTGTTGATTGTTAACGTCCCGTTGACATAACTATCATATTTGTTTGTGACACTGCCTTTGGAAACAGTTATCGTATAGGTGCCGGCAGGAGACGTTGCTGTAGCACTGCACGAAATTGACGGAGTGCCGCTGAGGGCTGCTCCTGTGGAGATATAACCGTAAATTGGCAATGCATCCACTTACAACTTACAACTTACATCTTACAACTTACATCTTACAACTTACATTTACTCATATATAGAAGAAGAAAGTTTAATATATATAATATATTAATATATGTAATAATTTTCCTCCCTATCTGTGACCTCGTGTAAGTGCATGCATAGGCAAATCGATTTTACTTACATGTAAGTTGTAAGTTGTAAGTTTGTAAGTGATCATGTTGGTGATGCCTGTTTACACAGTCGCTGATGCCTGTTATACCCCCATAACAGGCATTACTTACCGTCGCAGAAGGCATCGTTTACCGTCATGCAAGGCATCAGAACGAGTGTTAGAAGGCATCGTTATAAACGACCCTCTTATTTTGCAAAGTCTGGATGGCAAAGTGCCGTATCCACCGTCGAGGTTCATAAGGCAGGCACCCTGCTGCGGCTGCAAAGGGTAAGCCATTTATCTCAGAATAGAGGGAATAAGTTCGATCAATTTGTCATATCTCGTTGATATGAATCAAAAAAATGGGTACTGTTTGCGAACACAACGCATAAAAACACTTGAAAATTTATAAAACACACGTACCTTTGCACCGCAATTCAATGTGGATTGTATACATTTTATAAATATAAAGAAAACAATTATGAAAAAGATGATGATGCTGGCCGCTATGATGGTGGCTACAATTACAGCAAGCGCTCAGTTTGAGCCAGGAACAATCTCTATCCAGCCGAAGGTTGGTGGTGTTATCAGCAAGGTGAGCAATATGCCAAAGGTCAATTTTGACTTCAGCGGTCTGGGAGGTCATAATTACGATATTGACAAGTCTTTCTATGGCGGTGCGCTGATTGGTGCAGAATTCGAGTATCAGATCACGAAACAGTTCAGCGCTGCTGCTGGTCTGAACTACTCTATGCAGGGTTGCCAGTGGGAGGATTTTGAACTCAGAGATGGCAACGACTACACAAAGGTGAAGGATCTGCAGATAGAACTCGGCTATCTGAACCTGCCCGTCGTGGCCAATTTCTATCTGTTCAAAGGCTTCGCCATCAAGACGGGTGTCCAGTTTGGTTTCCTGCTGAGCGCAAAGTGCAAGGCTACCAATGAACTCAAACTTGACGGTGTGAACAGCACCAGAGACTACAGCATGGATATCAAGGACAACTATAACAAACTCGACATTTCCATTCCCATCGGTGCTTCCTATCAGGTTCCCACGGTGCCCATCTACATCGATGCCCGCTACAACCTTGGTCTGACCAAACTTCAGAAGGAACTGTCTGCTGGCGAGGAGGCCAACAAGAACCAAGTATTCCAACTGACTGTTGGTTACAAGTTCGCTCTCTAATATCCAAAAGAGTATAAAAAAAAACGACAGGAGCGAGACCGTCTGGCCTCGCTCCTATTGTTGTATCAGTCACTCATCAGGCAGGAAGAGCGGATCCTCGGGCATCACCATGACGGGCTCGGTCTCTGAGGCCTGGAGGATATTCTCCGGCACATACTTCTTGTTCACCACCAGGCGGAACATGTACTCGCGGAACCAGCGGTCTGTCATGATGAGACAGCCCTGCTGCCCCCATGAGGCGCCCCACGAGTTCTCCACCTTCCACTTGCTCACCTTCCCCCTATCGTCGATGTCGACGGCCGTGAGGGTCATAGCGTGCGTAGAGCCGCTGTCGAAGGTCGAGATGCGCTGGGCCTTGTCCATGCCGAAGGTGGTGCCGAAGAGCGAGGCGTAGTCAAAATTCTCAGTATCGGCATAGCCACGCTTGCGGTCCAGGAACTTGCCCACGTCGTAACTGCTATACAACTTGCGTCCGTCCTTCAGCGAGGCAATCGCCATCTGCTCGATGTCGTCCATCGGCAGGTTGACGTATTTCCAGTTGTGGCCGTCGTAGGTGTGGCGGTCGTATTCTACCTCGTAGGTCTTGTAATAAGGGCGTCGCGGATCGTTCATCGCCATGATGAATGTGCCGTTGATGGGGCCTCCCACCACTTCCTGATAGAACGACTGCGGGGTGTACTCCTTGGCAGGGCCGACAGCCTTGCCGCCCTTCGTCTTAAAGGCATAGGTGAACTTCTGAGGCGGTTCGCCGATAGTCAGCGTGATCATCTTGTAGATCTGGGCGAGCATCCTGACCTTGGCCTTGTCGATGCTGGCCTGCTTGCGGTCCTTCTGGGCCATATCGCGGAGTTGAAGACCATACTCGCGGAGTTTCGAAGCAATCAGCGAGCGCATCTTCGAAGTATTGTCGCTGCTGAAACTCTCCGGCATCACCTCGGCAGGCACCAGTCCGTACTTCTCGGCCAGGTCGCTGACGCCACAGAAGGTGCCACCGTCGCCAATGGGACTCTTGAAGAAGAACTGCACGCGAGGGTCGTCGATGGGCTTCTTGCCCGTATCCACACATCCCTGCAGCATGAGATTGGCCTTCTCCAACTGATCCCAGACAAAAAGATAAGCCTGCGAGAACTCCAACTGAATGGAGTCGCCGTGCTGACGGGTGTAATTGGAACGCAGCACATTGAGCCCGCTGAACATCCAGCAGCGTCCTGACGACTGCTGGTCTGTGATCGACTGCTGCTTGGTCTCGACGGAGAAATAGGTGTCGAGGGCTCCCGCATTCTGACGGTTCGCAGCCAGAGCATCAATGCTATTGGCGGTCACGGCATTGACCAGCGCACGGTTCAGCGGCTCTGCCTTCATCTCCTTCTGGATGTCACGCAGCATTTCCTGGGAGATTCCGCCTGGTTTCGTCTGTGCATGAACGGACATCAGTCCGCCTGCAAGACAGAGGGTCATAACAAGTATTTTCTTCATAACTTACTTTAAAATTTATAATGTGGGAGCAAAGTTAAGCATTTTTTTTCGTTTATCTGAATTATTATATGTAATTTTGCAATCATTATGGCAAAAGAACAATCAAGCGTCAAGGAAAAACAGCGGACAGGCCTCAAAGAGCCCCGCCGCTATAAGGTGACCATCTACAACGACGACTTCACCACGATGGAGTTTGTGGTGAAGATTCTCAAGGTGGTGTTTTTCAAGTCTGAGGCAGAGGCAGAGGCGCTGATGCTGCAGGTACACCACTCCGACAAGGCTGTTGTCGGCATCTATAGTTACGACATCGCCGTGTCGAAGGTGAACAAGGCGACTCAGATGGCCCGCAACGAGGGATTCCCCCTGAGGCTGACCTACGAACCAGAAGAATAGAAGCACTATGGAGATATATTATACCCAAAAGGTCAACGAGGCCTTCGAAGAGATGCACGAAGTGTGCAAACGATACAGGCACGAGTTTGTGATGCCAGAGCACTTCATCCAGGCCCTGCTCAAGCAATACGAGTTCAACATGACGCTCATCGACTGCAATGTGGACCTGAACATCGTGAACCGCAGTCTGAAGGACTTCTTTGAGAAGACGGAGCAGGTGCCCGCCGAGGTGGGAGAATACACGATCGGCACCAGCCAGCAACTGAGCGAAGCCCTGACCACGGCGGTGAAGATAGTCCAGAACTCCAGCGCACAATTCATCTACGTCCCACACATCGTTAAAGGCATTCTCGAACTGAAGGAGTCGTATGCCGCCTACCTGCTGAAAGACCTTTTAGGCGAATGGCAGCAGGACTTCATGAGCGAACTCGTGGCCCGCTATGCCGACGACCACGACCAGGCAAGCATCGACGATGACGAAGCGTATGCAGAAACAGACGAGGAGAAGGAGCCCTGGCGAAAACTCGTCACCTGCCTCAATGACACTTGGGAAGACCACAACCCACTCGTAGGCCGCAAGAAAGAACTGGAACGCACCATCCAGGTGCTCTGCCGGAAGGAGAAGAACAATCCGCTGCATATCGGAGAACCAGGCGTCGGCAAGACCGCACTTGTCTACGGCTTGGCCCAGTTCATCAGCACTACCGTATGGAATATCCCTGAACGGCTGAAAGGCAGTAAGATCTACCAACTCGACATCGGCACATTGCTGGCAGGCACACAGTTCCGCGGCGACTTCGAGAAACGCATCAAGGAGGTGATGGACGGCATCATGCGGGAGTCGAACAGGAACATCGTCTATATCGACGAGATCCACAACCTTGTCGGAGCCGGTGCCACGGGTGAAGGATCGATGGATGCCTCGAACATGCTCAAGCCCTATCTGGAGTCGGGCAAGATACGATTCATCGGATCGACGACCTACGATGAGTACAACCGCCACTTCTCCAAATCGAAGGGACTGGTAAGACGATTCCAGCAAATCGATATCGCAGAGCCGACGACCGAAGAGGCCCTGGAGATCCTGAAACAACTGAAGAAGAACTACGAGAAATTCCACGGTGTCTACTATGCCGACAAGGCCCTCGAGTTTGCCGTCACCGCCAGCGACAAGTTCATCAACGAGCGGTTCCTGCCCGACAAGGCCATCGACCTAATAGACGAGGCTGGTGCCTACCGGGAGATGAACCCCATCAGGGGACAGAAGCGGCAGACGGTGGACAAGGCCCTCATAGCAGACATCCTCTCCAAAGTCTGCAAGGTGGACGCCATGGCTATGAAAGAAGATGACAATGACGCACTGGAAACGCTCTACGAGCGCATCAGCAGCAAGATCTATGGACAAGACGAAGCCGTGCGCCAGGTGGTCGAGGCCGTACAGATGTCGAAGGCAGGCCTGCTCGATGACAACAAGCCGCTCGCCTCGCTACTTTTCGTAGGTCCGACAGGTGTCGGAAAGACGGAGGTAGCCCGCGTACTGGCTAAGGAATTGGGCATCGAACTAGTCCGTTTCGACATGAGCGAATACACAGAGAAGCATACCGTAGCCAAACTCATCGGCTCGCCTGCCGGCTACGTCGGCTATGAAGACGGCGGGCTGCTGACGGATGCCATCCGCAAGACACCCAACTGCGTACTGCTGCTCGACGAGATCGAAAAAGCCCATCAGGACATCTACAATATTCTTTTACAAGTCATGGACTATGCCAGGCTGACGGACAACAAGGGCCGCAAGGCAGACTTCCGGCATGTGATCCTCATTATGACCTCGAATGCAGGAGCCCAATATGCGGCACAGGCCAACATCGGGTTCCAGGGAAGCGTATCACGGGGCGAAGCCATGCTGAAGCAAGTGAAGAAGACCTTCAAGCCTGAGTTTATCAACCGTCTGAGCGGGACTGTGGTCTTCAACGATATGGACAAGCCGATGGCAACCCTCATCCTGCGAAAGAAACTTGGCGAACTGCAGGAGAAACTGACCGCCAAGCAAGTGCAGATGACCCTTACCGACGAGGCCTTCGACTATCTGCTGAAAGAAGGATTCACCCAGGAATATGGTGCGCGTGAGATGGACCGTGTCATCACCAGCAAACTCAAGCCCCTGTTGATGAGAGAGATACTTTTCGGCAGTCTGAAGAAAGGAGGCTCCGCCATAGTGGAGTTAAAGGATGGTTTATCAATTAGATAAAGAACTCTGGTTTCCTGATCCGCATCACGGAGACGAAGACGGCTGTATAGCCGTAGGCGGCGACCTGAGCGTAGACCGCCTGCTCCTCGCCTACTCTAACGGCATCTTCCCGTGGTTTGCCTTCCGCTATTCACAGATCGAGTGGTTCTGTCCGATGCAGCGCTTTGTCATCTTTCCTGAAGAAATCCATATCTCCCACTCCATGCGTCAGTTGATAAACAAAGGGAAATACCGCGTTGCCATCGGTGAGGCCTTTGACGAAGTCATCAATACCTGTAGTGAACTGCGCGTCGACGAAGAATATGCCTGGCTCGGACCAGAGATGATAGAAGCGTATAAGGAACTGCACCGTCAGGGCTTCGCCACCAGTGTCGCCGTATGGGAAACTCTTGAGGAACCGGAGCCGGTCGTTCATGGGGAGTCTGTCGCAGAGAAGTTTGTAGGCGGTCTCTACGGTGTCACCATAGGCAATGCCTTTTTCGGCGAGAGCATGTGCTCACTGGTGCCCAATGCCTCGAAACTGGCCCTGATTCATCTGGCCCAGACCATGCAGAAAAGCGGCGGACGGATCATCGACTGCCAATTTGAAACCGCCCACCTCAAGTCGATGGGCGGGCGGTTTATCTCTTACGACGAATATATGAAGATTATTTCTTCTTAGACGACACTCTGAAGGTCTTGGTTGTCGTGATGGGCGCCTTCTGAGTGGTCGTCTTCTGAGAGGTCGAACCCTTTGACTTATAATACTTCAACGCTTCTGGCATCCAGCCCTGAATCTGACGGATGCGGGTCTCATCAGAAGGGTGATCGCTGAGGAATTCAGAAGGCTTGTTTGTACTTTGGGCTGCCATGCGCTGCCAGAAGGTGACGGCAGTCTGAGGGTCATATCCTGCCATCGCCGCAAAGATCAGACCCATGTGGTCGGCCTCGCTCTCATGATTACGCGAATAACTTAAGTTCTTGAAATTAAATCCGTTAGCGACTACAGCGCCTATCAGTGAGGTGGTGTTGGTACCAACGCCTAAGGCACCGGCAAGCCCAGCACCAATCTGCAACATCTGCTGCTGCTTGATCTGCGTACTCATCTGTTCGGCCGAGTGACGGGCCACGGCATGGGCTATCTCGTGACCAAGCACAATAGCCAACGAGGCCTCATCCTGAGTGACAGGCAGAATACCCTCATAGACCACAATCAGTCCGCCAGGCATACACCACGCATTCACCTGCTTGTCCTGAACCAGATTGAACGTCCAGTTGAAATTGGCAATCTCAGAAGCCAAGCCGTTGGCATTCATATAACTGGTGACTGCATTGGCAAGATTCTGCCCAACCCGCTTTACCATGGCCGTATTAGCGGCATTAGTCGACAGTTTGGCAGACTTCATAAACTCCTGATACTGCTGGTTAGCCAGGCCTAAGACCTGCCCATCCTCCACCATCAGACTCTGTGTACGTCCCGTGATGGGAACTGTGTGAGACGTGCCGCAACCAACCAGTACAGCAGACACCACGAAGAAAAGAACGACCTTTAGAATTCTCATACGCTTAATATTTGTAGGTTCTGAGTGCAAAGATAGTACAAAATTTCGATTAAGCGAAGAGATTACGATATTTTTTGCATTCTTGAGCGTGAGAAAGTAATCTGAATCGAATGAAAAACCCAATAAAACAGGATTTATCTGAGAATAAAAAGAGAGACATCCCTCACGGAATGCCCCCCTGAAACTACTAAAAACTAAAAAACATTCTTTCTACTTGTTCAGACCACGGTTGTTAAGGGTGGTGTTGAGCAGTCTAAGGTAAGTACGCATCTGATCCTCGTTAAGAACATAGCGCATCCACTTCACATCGTTGTCGATGGCGTGGTCTACCATGGCCTTGCGGTCATTCTTACCATACTCTGCTGCGAACTTCAACTCCGAAGCAAACGTGTGGTGAATATCTGCTACAGCCTCCTTCTGGTCATCTGCCAGGTTCAGTGCCTTGGAGAGCTTGTTCATATTGATGTTCAAATCATAAGCCTCCATGTTTTCTACGTTGGCTGCGTTCTCACCTTCTGCAAATGCTGTTGTCATACTCAACATTGCTACCATTGTCAAAATCATCTTTTTCATCTTTTTACCCTTTCTTTTTTACTCAGAGCGGTGTGTTAGGCCGCTCCTACTATTAATAATGTTATCCTGATACAGAGCCTTTTTGGCTTTCGCCGCTTTCCCGTTTAACGGGGTATGCTCAAATATCCTAAATGTCTTTTGACGGTGCAAAGGTACGGCGATATTTTGGACTACGCAAGCGTTTACATTGAATTGTGTGCGATAACAGCCCTTTTGTTGACGCAAGTCAAATAATGCGGCGGATAACGAAAAATTCATATTTTCGCCGTAATTTGATGCTTATTTCAGGGAAAATGCGTACCTTTGCAGCGCATTATATAGAATAAGGTATAAGAATGGATAAACCACAAAACAGATTCCTCTCTGTCGTGTATGAACTATACACTGTAAACGAAGGAGAAAAGACCCTGGAAGAGCAGACGGGCACAGAACGCCCCTTCGAGTTTATTACCGGATACGGCATCGCCCTCGACGCCTTTGAGAAAAATCTCATCAGGCAGGAGAAAGGGGCAGAGTTTGACTTTACCCTTCAACCCGGCGAGGCTTTTGGAGAATATATTCCTGAAGGCGTCCACAAACTGGAACGTGACATCTTCACTATCAACGGAAAGTTCGACAGCGAGCATATCTTCGAAGGAGCCATTATCACGATGAACGATACCGAAGACCATCAGTTCATGGCCAAGGTGGTGAAAATCGAAGACGACGGCGTCACTATCGACACCAACCACCCCTTTGCAGGCAAGACCCTGAACTTCAAAGGGCGTATGATTGAAAACAGAGAGGCTACCGAAGAAGAAATCCAGAAACTCATCAAGATGCTGACTGGCGGCTGTCAGGGTTGCGGTCATCACGGAAACAACTGTGGTGAGGGTTGCGATGAAGGTTGTGGAGGTTGTGGACACTGCCATAGATAGTCGACGAGGTAAAAAAGGTGAAAAGGTGAAAAGATGAATACATTTGGAAATATCTTCAGACTGACGACCTTCGGCGAGAGCCATGGTGAAGCAATTGGAGGGGTCGTCGATGGCATGCCGCCAGGTATTGACATCGACATGGCTTTTATTCAGCAGGAACTGAACCGCCGCCGGCCTGGGCAAAGCCGTATCACCACCTCACGACAAGAAGCAGACCAGGTGGAACTGCTTAGCGGTATCTTTGAAGGGAAATCGACTGGTTGTCCGATTGGATTCATCGTCAGGAACCAGAACCAGCACTCGCAGGACTATGAGAACATGCGCAGTCTGTTTCGTCCTTCCCATGCAGACTACACCTATTATCATAAGTACGGTATCCGTGACCATCGTGGAGGCGGACGTTCATCGGCTCGTATAACTATCAGCCGCTGCGTTGGAGGGGCACTGGCCAAATTGGTACTCCAGAAGAAAGGCATCACCGTTCAGGCCTATACTTCACAAGTAGGCCATATCGCCCTTGAACGCGACTACCATCTCTACGATCTCTCACAGACGGAAACGAATGCCGTACGCTGTCCTGATCCACAAAAAGCCGCAGAGATGGAGGCACTCATAGAACAGGTAAAGGCAGAAGGCGACACCATCGGCGGTATCATCACCTGCGTCATCAAAGGCTGCCCAGCAGGAGTAGGCGAACCCGAGTTTGACAAACTTCATGCTGCCTTAGGTGCTGCGATGCTGAGTATAAATGCCGTCAAAGGTTTCGAATATGGTGAGGGATTTGATGGAGTTACGGCCAGAGGATCTGAGCAGAACGACATCTTCATTCCTGCTTCAGAAGACACCTCTCACCTCTCACCTCTCACCTCCCACCTCTCAACCAAGACCAACCATAGTGGCGGCATCCAAGGTGGAATCTCTAACGGCCAGGATATTTTTTTCCGTGTGGCCTTTAAGCCTGTTGCAACAATTTTGCAGGAACAGCAGACCATTGACCTTGAAGGAAATCCCACCACTTTCACAGCCCGGGGACGACATGATCCATGTGTTTTACCAAGAGCGGTTCCGGTGGTCGAATCGATGGCTTCAATGACCATTTTAGACTATATTTTACTCAAAAACTCTGCTATTTTATAGAATAATGCATGTTTTATGCAAAAAAAGATAAAAAAGTTTTGGAGTATTCAGAAACTTTCTGTAAATTTGCAACTGCATTCCAGGGTTTGTGAAAATCCTTAAATGCTTTAGTTAAGTCTAGTTTAGTTTTTGTGTTGGTTGAGGGCTGTCAATTGGCAGCCCTCAAATTTTTAATACAGACTTCAAAAAAAGGACTGCCGATGACAGCAGCCCCCCATTTTTTTAAATCGTTCCTATAATTTCCTGTACCGATTGGCAGCCATGAGCATTAAGCCAGTCGTCAACGCCGTCGCGTACCTTAATAGATATAGCCGGATCAAGGAAGTTGGCCGTGCCAATCTCGATTGCCGTCGCACCAGCCATCATAAACTCAATAGCGTCCTTTGCAGAACAGATGCCACCTAAGCCAATAACAGGAATCTTAACAGCCTTTGCCACCTGCCACACCATCCTCAATGCCACAGGCTTCACAGCAGGACCGCTCAATCCCCCCGTACTGATACTCAACAGCGGTTTACGTTTCTCGATATCAATAGCCATTCCCATCAAGGTATTAATGAGCGACACACTGTCTGCGCCCTCTGCCTCAACGGCACGGGCAATCTCAGCAATATCCGTCACATTCGGCGAGAGTTTCACAATCAACGTCTTATGATAAGCCTTCCTGACGGCCTTCACCACACTCGAAGCCCCAGCACAGGTAACGCCAAAAGCCATTCCACCTTCCTTCACATTGGGGCAGGAGATATTCAACTCGATGGCAGGAATCTTCTCTAACGAATCTATTCGGGCTGCACACTCAGCATAGTCCTCTGGCGACGAACCGCTGACATTGACTATCATATTCGTGTCGATATCCTTGATCTGCGGATAGATATGTTCGCAGAAATAGTCCACGCCCTTGTTCTGAAGGCCCACACAATTAAGCATACCGCTGGCAGTCTCAGCCATTCGGGGATAGTCGTTTCCTTCTCGAGGCTTGAGCGTCGTACCCTTCACGATGATGCCCCCGATACCATCGAGCGGCATCAGGTCGGCAAACTCCAGGCCGTAGCCAAAGGTGCCTGAAGCCGTCATCACAGGGTTCTTCAGCCACAGGTCTCCTATCTTAACTTCTAAATTAGCCATAAAATTCTCTTATTCTCAATCACAAAGCGAAAATTCTCAAATTATCTAATTCTCAAATTCTCAAATACTTGATCACTCCCAAAGCAACTTCCTGACATTAAATACCGGTCCATCCTTACAGACACACAGGTTTCCTTCCGTCGTTTTTTCCACACAACAGAGACAGGCCCCCAGTCCGCAGGCCATCAGATTCTCGAGCGATGCTTCGCACTCAATGCCTTTCTCTTTGGCGAAACGCGCCACAGCCTTCATCATCGGCGTAGGACCACAAGTGGAGATACGGTCAAACTGTTCACTTAAGAGGATGCTGTGATTGGTCACAAAACCCTTCTCGCCCTCGCTGCCGTCTTCTGTGGTCACTAACACGCGCCCGTACCTTTTAAATATATCTAAGAGCAACAGATCCTTTGCCGTACGGGCACCAAGCAGGAAAGTGGGTGCAATACCCTTGTCCCGCATTTCGGCTCCCATATAGAGCAAGGGCGCAACCCCCACTCCACCGCCTATCAGCAGCACTTTCTCGCCCTGTTTCGCTGCGGTAAAGCCATTACCGAGGGGCAGCAGACAATTCAACGTGTCGCCAGCCTTCAACTCTGCCAGTTGGCGTGTTCCATCGCCGATGGTAGCCACCAGCAACCACAATTCATTCTTCTCACGATCCACAAAATCAATGGAAATAGGCCGACGCAAGAACGTGCTGGGCGAACCGTCCACTCGCACTTCCACAAACTGTCCAGGCACCATCTCCGGCAACGGTTTCCCGTCGGTAAGCCTGATCAGCACATACCGCTCGTGAATCCTCTCAACCGACTTCACGGTTAAATCTAATAAGTATTTCTTCATAATCGGTGCAAAGGTACGATTAAGTGAGCAAAATGCCAAAGGAAAAAACGTTTTTCTTTGGATTTTAGAATAAGAAGCATTCGTCAAGAAGAATCTTTGGTACTCACTCTCTATATTCGGGTTGAATATCTCCTGACCTATGGCATCTACTGTTCCCGACGGCCGCTTCTGGAGACAGACCTCACCTCGTGTCTATTTCTTTTCGGGTACGAAAGTCTCCCAAGTCTGGTCATCGTAAAATACTCTGATCTCCTTCACACGACGTTGCACTCTGTCAATAACTTTTACCGACATTTGTTCCATTTCCGGTCGTGTATTTCTTACACTATTAAAAGGAAGTGGTGTCTGAACGACCTGTTGTGGGGTAGGAGAAGGAGTCTGATCAAAATTCAGCATCGGATTTTGATTGACTGTACCACCATTCACACTGTTTTCATCAGCAGGAAACGGACTGTCAGCAGGAGCAGAAGTGGTAACATACATCTCACCAAGGCCAAACATCAACCAGTCGGTACTGATGTTAGGAATTTTCTTTTTGATTGCTTCCACCACACTCAGGGTGGGGCGGGTACGTTCATTATAGATGCTGCTCAGGGTGGCAGGGGCCAGTCCGATGAAGTCAGCGAATACCTGCTGAGTCATGTGCTGAGACTCCATGATTTGTCGAATTCTATCCTTCATATTTCTTATTAGTTACAAATAAGGGCATTTTGCCGGTGATTTCTTTCAGTTTACAAAGGTAAAGCAAAATATTGAATTACACAAGAAACTAAGAAAGAATTTAGATTTTTAAACTTTTGATTTATTGTTTCAGATTTTCAAATCTAATACGGAAATGCGTCAAGATTCCACTTTACAATCACAAATCAAAATTTACATCAACAAATCATTACAAACTCTTTATAGAGGATATTATATGTAAACAACTGGTTATAAATAAGGTATTTACGATATACATATCGAAAACAGCCCTATATGCAACTCTTGATGGTGCTAGGTATATAGATATATTGAATCTTTTGGGCATAATATAACATAACTAACTGAGTTTTAGTCTATTAACAGTTATAAAATGCCCGTGTATATTTATAGATATTAATTGTCAAACCAAAAGTTTTGTCTTTACATATTTAAATATTAAACTTTAAATATTGCTATATTGGCATGTATTCACGTTTTTAAATTGTATACCCAAAGCATTGTTTGTTCCGATTTTTAAATCCAAATGCAGAAAACCAAATCTTAAAGAAAGTGAATGCCGAATCGCGGCAAGCGTATTTTTCGAAAATTCTTCATTTCTCGCGTATTCTGGACAACGGGAGGAATTTCTGGAAATACGCGAGTTTTGAGGGCTTACAAATCATCAGAAACCCCTGATATATGGGCATTTGAGCCTAAAAAAAGCACTCGCGAAAAGTGCCATTTTAGGAAATTCTAGAAGAAAAAAGAGGGGAGTTTTAGTGCAAAATGTAAAAAATCAGTTCCTTCATTAACTCTCCAGGACCCGTATTTGGGTTGTCCAAGCCCTTACTTTTGGCATCTATTTCACGTATCTTGGAAATTATCTGCATCACTTTCATTCCAGAGTAATTTCGCATACCCGTCATGTAGTCCTTGGCAGCCCACGGATTTCTCAATTCGAGCCATTCTGCAACCGCTTCCTGACTCTTCGGATTTGGCGAATAAAATGCAATCATCAGATTTTGGAAGTAATTAAAGAGCAACGGGAGAAAAGAGTAGATACTACCCGCCTTCGGATTTTCGTCAAAATATTTGATGATCTGATTTGCCTTGAACACATTGCGGTTGACGATAGCATCACGAAGTTCGAAACCGTTGAACTCCTTGCTCACTCCTATCTGATCCTCCACCACCTGGGGCGTCACTCTCCTATCCTGCTCCGGCAGCGACAGCACCACCTTATCCAGTTCACTCGTCAGACGACTCAAGTCTGCTCCGATGTTATCGGCAATCATCTGTGTGGACTTCGTATCGATGCTCACCTGTCGCGAAGAGAGATAGTTCTCGATGAACGCAGGCAGATCCCTGTCGCGCAGTTTTTTGCTCTCAAAAAGTACTCCAGCCGACTGGATACTTCTCGCATATTCCTTCTTCCGTCCGTCGATTGTACCGTTTTTGTGGCACATCACCAGCACCGTAGAAGGCATCGGCTGCTTGAAATAACGCTCCAAAGGCTCCGTGTTCTTCACATTTTGCGCCTCTTTGACGATAATTACCTGTCGTTCTGCCATCATCGGATAACGGCGGGCAGCATCAGCAATCTGCGAGGCATTCACATCAGAACCGAAAAGGATGGTCTGATTGAAATCACGCTCCTCCGGCCGTAGCGCATGCTCGGCGATATAGTCGGCTATACGGTCGATATAGTAGGGCTCATCACCCATCAGATAGTAGACGGGAACATATTTTCCCGCCTTCAAATCGGCCATAATCGAGTCGAAACTGACATTTTTTGCCTCAGCCATTGCGTTATTTCGATTATTATTTGTACTTTTGCGGGGACAAAGTTACAAAAATGTTTCGATTAAACCTACCTCCATACCCAATAAAAATACAAGAGAAGGGTGAAAAACGTCAGATTTTCGATTTCCTGCGTCGAAAATGGGTGGCGCTGACACCTGAGGAATGGGTGCGCCAACATTTCACCCACTATCTTACTGAGCACAAGGGGTACCCGAAGACACTACTCGCCAACGAGGTAGAACTACGCATCGGCGAGAAACATCTCCGCTGCGACACCTTATTATATAATAAAGAACTGCGGCCGAGGATGATCATCGAATATAAAGCCCCAACCATACAAATACAGCAGAAGACCTTCGACCAGATTTCGGTCTACAATCTTCTGCTGAAAGTGGATTACCTCGTAGTCAGCAACGGCCTACAACACTATTGTTGCAAGATGGATTATGAAGGCCATTCTTACCAATTCCTGGAGGATATCCCGAACTATGAAAGTATCTGACAAAATCACTCCATATCGCCAGCGTCAGTTACCTTCTTTGAGGTAGCCGTCTTACGGATAGAGCGCTTACGGGGTTTCTTCTCCTCACCTGTCACCTTGTCAATCTTCACACCTGCCAGTTCCGGATCGATCATGATACGACCGCAGTATTCGCAGACGATAATCTTCTTGTGCATCTTGATGTCGAGTTGACGCTGGGGCGGGATTTTGTTGAAGCAACCGCCACAGGCATCACGCTGCACATAGACGATACCCAGACCGTTGCGGGCATTCTTACGGATGCGCTTGAACGAGGTGAGCAGACGGTTCTCGATCTTCGACTCCAGGTCTTTCACCTTCTCCTTCAGTTTATCTTCCTCAGCACGAGTCTCGGTGACAATCTCCTCCAACTCGCCTTTCTTCACCTCCAGGTCACTTTGGCGCTCTTGGATCAGAGCCTCACTATTTGCCAGTTCCTCCTGTTTCTCAGCGATACGGTTGTTAGCCTCGCGGATCTTTTTGTTGCAGAGATCGATTTCCAAAGTCTGGAACTCAATTTCCTTGCTCAGCATATCGTACTCGCGATTGTTCTTCACCTCGTTCAACTGCTCCTTATAGCGCTCCACGCTGGCCTTGGCTTCATTAATCTCACCATTCTTCAACGTGATGGCGCGCTGGAATTCACCAATCTCATTTTTAATCTTTTCCACACGAGTGGTCAGACCTTCGATCTCGTCTTCCAGGTCCTGTACTTCCAGAGGCAACTCACCCCTCAACGCACGTTTCTCGTCGATCGACGAGAGGGCGGTCTGAAGTTGATAAAGAGTCTTCAGTTTCTCTTCTACTGACAAATCTGTCGGATCTTTTTTTGCCATAATTCTTTACGTTTTTAAGAAATTTCGTTATATCGTTATTGCGTTCTATCGTTATAAATATAAAATCGGGTTTGTGCAGGTCTCTGCCGTCTCTGTCTTCACGCCAGGACAATTCTGACGGATAATCTCCTCGAAGATTTCTGCCGTATACTGCTCGCTCTGATAGTGCCCGATCACACAGATCTGTATCTGCTGCTCATAGCCGAAATACTGATGATAGTGCATCTCACCAGTAATAAAGGCGTCGGCACCTGCTTTCAGAGCCTCGTCGAGCAGGAAGTCTCCTGCCCCACCACAGAGCGCCACTTTTCTAATGGGTCGCCGCAGCAGTTCGTTACACATGGCACATTCTACCCCGAAAATCTTCTTCACAGCGATGACAAAGTCATCAGAAGCCATTGCTTCCGGCAGTTCACCAATGACACCACTCCCCGCCTCTATCCCATCGACAGTCTTGCTGGCAAAGAAACCTGCATTCTGAAGCCCCAGTTTCTGGGCAATGCGATAGTTCACGCCCCCTTGGGCATTGTCCATATTCGTATGCATCGAAATGACACAAATACCCTCACGGATAGCCTTCATCACCGTCCGCTGTACGTCCGTCAGGTCGCTGATAGTCTTCAGCCCCCGGAACAACAACGGATGATGGCTGACAATCAGGTTGCAGCCCTTCCGTATGGCTTCGTCGACGATTTTCTCCGTGACGTCCAGACACAATAATGCCCCTGAAACCTCCGTCTCTGTCAGTCCAACTTGCAGGCCAGCATTATCCCAACTTTCCTGCAAGGGCAGAGGCGCGAAACGTTCAAGGGCGCTCAGCACTTCTTTTATTTTCACGCTGCAAAGGTACGAAGAAAAAGTGAAATAGCCTGTATTTTTAAGAAAGAAATTAAAATAATTAGAATAATTTAATCCCCAAAGAGCATTTTTACCAGTCCAAAAGGTTGGCAGAGGCCTCGATTCTGTTCTCCATCTCATCGTCGAGTGCCGGGAAGAAATCTATGTCTGTCAGAGCCTCAATCTCATCGACAGTACGTACAGCCTCTGTCTTCAGTTGTTTCACCCCCTCATTGCGGTAGACGAAACCGATGGCCTTGGGACGCCCCTGACGGCAGAGCACCACCTTGAAGAAGGCATCCGGCACCCACACCTTGTTCCGGCCGATGGTCTTCTGCTGGGGCTCACGGCTACTACCTACCTTATAGCGCCCACCTTTAGACGAATACAACGGGCCACAGACAATATCTACAGCCCCATACTTCCGAGCCCAATCGCGACACTGGATCTCCAGGTCATTCCACTCATACTTATTCAGGCCGTGATTCTGCGGGCAGATATTCGTAAAAAGGAACGACTGCGTCATTGCCTCCTTATCCCATTTATTATCGCCAGCCGGACACATGTGACCTCGGTCATAGCGCGAGTTAAAGTAGTCGTTGTTCGTCGCACGGGGAGCCTTCACGCTCTCATCCTCTGAAAACATCTCCTGACGGCGCTGGAAAGAGCCGTAGGTGTGCGATTTCGTCAGATGCCACGCCACCCAGTTCGGGTTCTTCGTCTCGCTGTTGTACGACACCGTATAGCCCTTGCGCTTCAGTATTTGCTCCGGACGGTCCTTCAGCGGCGCCGGCATCTCATACATCACGACGGTCTTAGCCGTCTGCCTCATAGTCGCACCAGCCGTCTGAGCCTCTGCCCTCCCGGCATTCTGAGCGTCGTACAGGCCCGTTGCTTTCTCGCCATTTGTTTCAACGGCCTGTACACCTTTGTTTCCCTTACACGCCAGCATCATCGCCGACAACACCACCAAGAGCCATATCTTGCTTTTCTTAATCATCATCGTTATACTTATCATTTCATTTTTCCGAACTTATCAAAGAGCAGCCTGTCTAACATGAAGATCGTGATGCCCAGCGTGAGGACAGATGCCGAGACGCAACCTGTCACCATATAGAGCATCAGCACAAAGGCGTTAAGAGGCGAAAAGCCTCCCAGCAGCAGTCCCACAAGCAGCAACGGCATAGAAGTGAGGGCCAAGACCTTGAGGTTTGCAAAGGTCGGCTGAACGACAGCCAGCAGGGCGCGACGCATGAACGGCTGGAGCGCTTTCAGATGGGGCACGCCATTACCGCGCAGGAACTCATACTGCTGTTCGTCGGCCTTGAGGGCAGAGAGATAGGTACTAAGCCCGCGGATGAGCATCGAGGTAGAGTGCCCCATCAGCAAAGCCATCACGGGCACGAACCATCTGACATCAAAGACCCTGACTGGCAACACGAACAGCAGCCACAGTCCCACGACGAAGACGCTCACATACAGTCCACAAGCCACCACAGGCATCAGATTTCTACCCTGACCGCCACAACGCTTCTGAACCAGCCACGATGCCCCGACAGCCACCGCCATCAGCCACAGATTCGACACCCAGGCGTTGCCGGCCTTAAAAAGTCCCCACACCACCAGGCAGAGCACCACCAACTGTACGGCCATCCGTCCGAAGACGAAGCAGAACCTCGCCAGTTTCTTACGTTCCAGCCAATACAGAGCCCCAGCGGGAATCAGCAGGAGCAGAAAGACCAGAAGAGTATGCAATAGAAGTCTTGAATCCATCGGCTTATCTGTTTATTTGTATCACTTGATCAGCATAGTCCACCACCTGAGGCTTGCGGCTTGTCACGAGAACCGTCTTTCCCTCTTTTGCCTGCTGCCGAAGAAGATCCAGCATGCGCATCGTCAGTTCTGGAGTGAGACAAGCCGTTGGCTCGTCGGCAATCACGATGGGTTTGTCAGCGGCCTCCTTCAGCGTCTGTTCTGCCAGCAGTACGATCTCTTCCGCATTCAATGGTGCCGACACCACTTCCGCGTTGGCAGCAGGCAGCATGGCATTCCAGACGGCATACTCATCCGGCTCAGGCTCTTCCACCTCCGGCTCTCTCAACTGATGTGCCAGCGACTGGATCTGCTGAGGCAGATAGACCATCATCTGACGGAAGGCGTGTGAAGAATGGATGGTGAGCAACTCGCCGTCGACACTCACAAAGCCCTCGCTGACAGGCAGAAAGCCCATGAGCGTGCGCAGCAGCGTAGTCTTCCCAGAGCCCTCAGGACCCGTGACGCACGTCATCTCGCCGTCTCTGGCTATAAAGGAAAGACGTGTGGCCAATATCTGCTCGCCAACCCTGACGGTGGCATCCTTAAACTCTAACATCCTTAATAATTTCTGCAAAATTACGAAATAATTATGAATTATGAATTATGAATTATGAATTATTTTGTACCTTTGCAGCAAATTTTTGATATTGGACACTAAAACAGACACTCGCAAATGGCGGTTACCCGCCGAATGGGAACCGCAATGGGGCGTGCACCTCACATGGCCGCACGCCGCTACCGACTGGGCTCCGATGCTCGACGAGATTACCGCCACCTACGAGACGTTTGCCCGTGAGATTGCCAAGCGAGAGCATCTGCTGGTGGTCATTCCGAAGGACGAGGCCCCCTCGACACGCCTCTCACCTCTCACCTCTCACCTCTTACCTCTACGCTCCAACGACACCTGGGCCCGCGACCACGGTTTCATCACCCTCAGCGACGACGAGGGGCACCTCCGCCTGCTCGACTTCCGCTTCAACGGCTGGGGCGAGAAATTCCCTGCCGACCTCGACAATGCCATCAACCGCCACCTCTACGACGAGGGGCTGATTGAGGGCGAATACGTGGACTGCCTCGACTTCGTGCTTGAGGGCGGAAGTATCGAAAGCGACGGCAAGGGGACTGTCTTCACCACCACGGGCTGTCTGCTGGCACCTCATCGCAACCAGCCCATGACGAAGGAACAAATCGAGGAGCGCCTGAAACGGGAGCTACACGCCAAGCGCATCCTCTGGATCGATCACGGTAACCTGACAGGCGACGATACTGACGGACACATCGACACCTTGGTGCGTGTCTGCCCCGACGACACCTTATTATTTGTAGGATGCGACGATACCGAAGACGAGCAGTATGAAGAACTGCGGCTGATGGAAACGCAACTGAAGACCTTCCGCACCGTCGACGGCAAGCCCTATCGACTGAAGAAACTCCCTATGCCCCGCCCTATCTATGAGGACGGAGACCGGCTCCCCGCCACATACGCCAACTTTCTCGTCATCAACGGCGCTGTGCTCTGTCCCACTTACGCCCAGCCTGACCTCGATGCCGAAGCCCTGCGCATCATCGGCGAGGCCTTCCCCAATAGGGAGATTGTCGGTATCGACTGTAGAAGCATTATCAAACAACATGGCAGCCTGCATTGCTGTACCATGCAATTTCCTATAGGATTGAAATTATGAAAGAACTGAAGATCGGATTCCTGCAACAGCACAACACCGCCGACACGAAGGACAACATCCTGAGGCTGGCGGAGGGCATCAGCGACCTCGCCAAGCGGGGCGCGCAACTCATCGTGCTCCAGGAACTGCACAACTCACTCTACTTCTGCCAGACGGAAAGCGTCAGCAACTTCGACCTCGCAGAGCCCATCCCCGGCCCCTCGACGAAACTCTTCGGCGAACTCGCCAGGCAGTTCGGCGTGGTCATCGTCACCTCGCTGTTTGAGAAGCGTGCCCCAGGCTTGTATCACAACACCGCCGTAGTGCTTGAAAAAGACGGTTCCATCGCCGGCACCTATCGCAAGATGCACATCCCCGACGACCCCGCCTACTACGAGAAGTTCTACTTCACGCCTGGCGACCTGGGCTTCCATCCCATCGACACCTCCGTGGGCCGTCTCGGTGTGATGGTGTGCTGGGACCAGTGGTATCCCGAGGCAGCCCGACTGATGGCCCTTCAGGGTGCCGAACTGCTTATCTACCCTACTGCTATCGGCTATGAGTCGAGCGACACGCCAGAGGAGCAGCAGCGCCAGCGTATGGCCTGGCAGACCGTCCAGCGCGGACATGCCGTCGCCAACGGACTGCCCGTCGTCGCCGTCAACCGCGTAGGATATGAGCCCGATCCCTCCGCTCAGACAAACGGCATCCAGTTCTGGGGCACCTCGTTCGTCGCAGGCCCTCAAGGGGAAATCCTCTACGAGGCATCCACCGACGAAGAGGAGAGCATCATCGTCAGCCTCGACCTGTCGCACTCCGAGCAGGTGCGCCGCTGGTGGCCCTTCCTCCGCGACCGCCGCATCGATGCCTACGATGGTGTCCTACGACGGTTTATTGACTAATAATAACTGTTTATTGTTTATAGTTTAATGTTTATAGTTTATAGATGAAAACCTGGCAAGCCCTTGAAGAGCATCTGAAGACTATAGAAGTAATCCGCTCGAGCTTTGCTCGCTTGCTACCGAAGGGACGCAAGAACTATAAACTATAAACACTAAACTATAAACAAAAAAATGAGCAACCAATTAAGATTCCAAGTCGTGGAGGAAGCCTTCAAGAAGAAGGCCGTGGAAGTGAAAACACCTTCCGAGCGACCCTCCGAATATTTCGGCAAATACGTGTTCAACCGCGAGAAGATGCGTAAGTACCTGCCTGCAGAAGTGTATAACAAACTCGTCGACGTCATCGACAACGGTGCCCGCCTCGACCGCAGCATCGCCGATGCCGTAGCCGCAGGCATGAAGCAATGGGCCCAGGAGATGGGCGCCACCCACTACACCCACTGGTTCCAGCCCCTCACCGAGGGAACGGCCGAGAAGCACGACGCCTTCGTCGAGCACGACGGCAAGGGCGGCATGATGGAGACCTTCAGCGGCAAACTGCTCGTACAGCAGGAGCCCGACGCCTCCAGCTTCCCCAACGGCGGCATCCGCAACACCTTCGAGGCCCGCGGCTACAGCGCCTGGGACCCTACCTCGCCCGTGTTCATCATCGACGACACCCTCTGCATCCCCACCATCTTCATCGCCTATACCGGCGAGGCCCTCGACTACAAGGCGCCGCTGCTGCGCTCGCTCCACGCCGTCACCAAGGCCGCCAAGGATGTCTGCCAGTACTTCTACGACGACGTGCGCAAGGTGCAGGTGAACCTTGGCTGGGAGCAGGAGTACTTCCTCGTCGACGAAGGGCTCTACTCTGCCCGTCCCGACCTGCTCATGACCGGTCGCACCCTCATGGGCCACGAGAGCGCGAAGAACCAGCAGATGGACGACCACTACTTCGGCACCATCCCCGACCGCGTGCAGGCCTTCATGAAAGACCTTGAGATTCACGCCCTCGAACTGGCCATCCCCTGCAAGACGCGCCACAACGAGGTGGCCCCCAACCAGTTCGAACTTGCCCCGATCTTCGAAGAGTGCAACCTCGCCGTCGACCATAACATGCTGCTCATGTCGCTCATGAAGCGCGTGGCCCGCAACCACGGTTTCCGCGTGCTGCTCCACGAGAAGCCCTTCGACGGCATCAACGGCTCGGGCAAGCACAACAACTGGAGCCTCACCGCCGAAAGGATGGGAGGAAAGGGCATCCTGCTCCACGCCCCGGGCAAAGCCGACGCCACCAGCCCTGAGCGTACGGCCAACGAGACGCTGCGCTTCGTCACCTTCATCGTCGAGACCCTCATGGCCGTCTATCGCCACAACGGTCTGCTGAAAGCCTCTATCATGTCGGCAACCAATGCCCACCGCCTGGGCGGCAACGAGGCCCCACCAGCCATCATCAGTTCGTTCCTCGGCAAACAACTCACCGAACTGCTCGATTACCTTGAGAGTGAAGAGTTAAGAGTGAAGAGTGAAGAATCGCCTGCCGGAGTTCCTTCTGCTGCTGATGGTAAGGCGGAAGCAAATTCTTCACTCTTCACTCTCCATTCTTCACTCATGAAGAAACTGGACATCCCGCAGATTCCCGACCTCATCATCGACAATACCGACCGTAACCGCACGTCGCCCTTTGCCTTCACTGGCAACCGCTTCGAGTTCCGTGCACCGGGCTCGTCGGCCAACTGCGCCTCGGCCATGATCGCCCTCAACTCCGCGATGGCCGAAGCCCTACTGGACTTCAAGAAGCGTGTCGACCAGAAGATTGCCGAATACTCAGGCCACTCCGAGTTCGCCGAAGGCTCGGGCCACACCGCCAAGTTCCACGCCATCCTCGACGTGCTGCGCGACGACATCAAGACCTGCAAGCCCATCCGCTTCGACGGCAACGGCTATTCTGAGGAATGGGTGAAGGAGGCGGCTCGACGCGGACTCGACGTGGAGAAGTCGTGCCCCAAGATCTTCGAGCACTACCTCGACGACGCCAGCATCCGCATGTTCGAGGCCACGAAGGTGATGAACCGCAAGGAACTCGAGGCGCGCAACGAGGTGAAATGGGAGACCTACGTGAAGACCGTTCAGATCGAGGCCCGCGTCATGGGCGACATGTCGATGAACCACATCATCCCCGTCTCGACCCACTACCAGTCGCAACTCATCAAGAACGTGCAGGGCATGAAGGACGTCTTCCCCGCCGACGAAGCCCAGCGCCTCTCGCGCCGCAACCTGAAACTCATCCAGGAGATAGCCGAGCGCACGGAGCGCATCGAGCAACTCGTCGAGGAACTCACCGAGGCCCGCCGCGTGGCCAACCGCATCGCCGACATCCACGAGCGCGCCATCGCCTACCACGACACCGTCTGCCCGAAGATGGAGGCCATCCGCCACGAGACCGACTGCCTCGAAATGATCGTCGAAGACGGCCTCTGGTCGCTGCCCAAGTACCGCGAACTGCTCTTCATCCGATAAGAAATATGTTCGACGTGATTGATGCCACCGGGTCGGGCGACAAGAGAGACCCCCGTATGCGCAACGTGGAGGCAGAGATGATCCGGAGTCACGAACTATGCCTGAAAATCTCGGCCCGGAAGCCCACAGACCCCGATTACAAGAGCCTGCTGGAAGAACTGTTCCAATGCGAGATAGACGACAGCGTCGCCATCGTCTCGCCCTTCTATTGTGACTGCGGATGCCGGATGACAATCGGGAAGAACATCACGATCAACAAAGGCGCAACCATACTCTCGCCTGGGCGGGTGGTGATAGAAGACAACGTCCTGATCGGCCCCGAGGTCAAGATTGCGACGGTCGACCACGACCTGTACGACAGGCACAACCTGTTCCATTTCGGGCAGGTGACCATCAGAGAGAATGCATGGATCTGCATCGGTGCCGTCATCTGTCCGGGCGTCACCATCGGCAGGAATGCCGTCGTTGCCGCCGGAGCCGTGGTCACGAAGGATGTGCCAGACAATGTGGTGGTAGGCGGTAACCCCGCCCGCATCATCAAGAAGATCGTGCCGCAAGAATGACGCAGAGGACACTTTTCGCATACTAGGCGCACACGACTCCAGTCTCCCTTGTGCGTCGAGAAAAAAATCCCGATATCCTTGCAAGTCTCGGAAATATTTCCTATCTTTGCCCCGTGAAATGAAAATAATATGACGAACGAAACGACTTTGAACGAAGCACAAATGAGCATTCTGAGACTTCTTGGGTCGATGAAGACCGTTGAGGAGGTTGATGAACTTCGTCGTGTCATTTGCGATTATTATGCCCGCAGAGTGGACGAGGAAGTAGACAAACTCTGGGACGCTGGCGAGTGGGACGACGAGAAGAACGAGGCTGTCCTGAAAGAGCATCTGCGCACCCCCTATAGAAGATAATGCCCAGTAGGAAGATTGTGCTCGACACCAACTGCCTGATATCTTCTTTGTCGAAACGGGGGCAGTATTACCCTGTCTGGAAGGGATTGCAGACGGGCAAATATACGTTGTGCGTGTCTACTGACATACTGGAGGAATATGCCGAGATTATTGCGCAGAAGATGTCTTTACAGGTAGCCATGAATGTCATTCACCTGCTTTTGGAGAGCGAGTTTGTGGAACTGGTCAATCCTTATTTCGGCCTCCGACTGATTGAAGAAGACCATGACGATGACAAGTTCGTGGACTGTGCCTTTGCTGCCAATGCCACTTTTATCGTTTCCGACGACAAGCACTACAATGTACTAAAGACCATCTCATTCCCGAAGATTCTTGTCCTGAGACTGAAAGAATTCCTTGGCATCTTACAAACTGAGGATAATAAATAATGTAGAACTCTAAAAACAAACCGCTTATGGTGACATAGCAAAGACAAAAGTGTCTGCGAAGTAAATGGCTCACGTTTTTCTTTTTAAACTAATAAACAGAACACTAATTAAACATGCGTATGATGATAAAACATACTTTAGTATTATTGGTTGTTTTCGTTGCCGGCTTCTTCAATGTCGTTGAGGCACAAGACAAGACATACACCGCACAATATGTGAACCTGAACGGCTGGGAGAATGTCTATGCCCTTGCCTATACAGATAATGGGGATTTGCTCGGCGGTTGGCCAGGTACACAAATGCAGCTGACCAATACCCAGGTGAATTATCATGGCGTGAACTATCCTGTTTACCAGGTAACCATCAGTTCTTCTGTAGATCCTAAGACCATCGTCTTCAGCAACGGAGATGAGAACAGCCAAACCGAGGAGCTCGCCTTCGTGGATGGCAAGCAGTATCTGGTATTGGACATGAAGGGCAACGTGGCTTGCAGCCTGACGGAGCCAACACAACTCGACAATAGCGATAAGTGGAAGATTTACAATGGTATGCCCAAGATTATCAATGGTATTCCCAGTGAGAGCGAAACCGTAACCATCAAAATTGGCGACGCTATCCATATCCGCATCGTTGATCGGACAGAAACGAAATCATATGGTCTGCAACTGACGAGCGATGATGGCATGACGCCTGTTACGGAGAATTTGGCTAGTTCGCTTCAGGAGGTTCCTGCCATCATTACCATTCCTGTTAATGGTGCTCTTTACGAGTGGATGAAGGATGCATTTCACCAGGTTCGCCTGTGCGCCACAAACGTCTTCATCGACAAGATAACTGTTGAGGCTGGCATTAACGAAGGAGGATCAACTACAACAGAAGGAGGATCATCTACAACAGAAGGAGGATCAACTACTGAAGTGAATAATGATGTCGGAAACTACACGCTGGATGAGGCTACGGATAATGTGGAATGGATCAACAATAATGATGGCAAGTTCTTTAGCGTCACGCTGACACGCACGCTGGATGGCGTCAGCGAGTGGAACACGTTTGCTGTCCCGTTCAACATTAACAGCTATGAACTGACTGCCAAGGGCATTACAGCCAAGGAACTGACAAACTCATCTTACGATAGCAGCAAAGGCGAGTTGACATTGGTTTTTGCTACGGCTACCAGCATCCAGGCAGGCAAACCTTATCTGGTGAAGGTGACAAACGCTTTGGCGAATCCGGCTTTCAACAATGTTAAAATCAGCAAAACGCCGAATCCCACAACCATTTCAGGTGTCATCCAATTCATCCCGACGATGGGGAGCACATCGGTTACAGGTTCGAAGAGTGACATTCTGTTTCTGGCAGCAAAAAACAAACTGACACATCCTAACAAGGACAATCCGTCCATCAAGGGCTTCCGCGCCTACTTCCAGCTGCTGGGCACCTCCGCCGGCACTCGCACGCTGCTGATGGACTTCGGCGATGGCGAGACGACTTCTATAGATGTTAGAAGTAAGAAGGAAGAGGTAAGAAATGGTGCCAGGTATGACCTCAGCGGGCAAAAAGTGGTCGATGGCCAATTGATGAAAGGCATCTATATCGTCGATGGCAAAAAAGTCATCATCAAATAACTTAGGGGGACACGACTATGAAGAAAAAATATATGAAGCCCACCCTGAATGTGGTGAAGATTAAGGGGCGCCATCAGCTTTTGGTTGGGAGTCTCACGAGTATCTACAATACAGATGGCCTTTTGTTGGACACCACAGAAGGCGATATGTGGGAGAATGCCAAATAATGAGACTAAGGAAATTCTTCTGTCATAAAGGCAGGTGATCTCACAGAGGGACAGGAGTCCTTGTGAGTCATTTTGCTATCTTCGAGTTAGCAAAATCGGGGGCGCGTTTGTAGTAATGCCTTCCACGGTTCGTGCTGATGCCTACTACGACTCGTACTAATGCCTTGTACGACTCATAGTAGGCATTACTATCAGGGGTAAAGCCCTATCAGCACGAGGCATGGAAGGCATCAGCACGACACACACGAGTCGGTCATAGCAGATTCTGGAGCCGGTCATTGCAGATTCTTACAGTTCTGACAACTGACAGTTTTAAAACAATGCCCTCATACTGCCTTGAAGCCCGTTCTGATGCCATCCGACACGTCAAGGATAGGAGTTATATGTTCTATTAATTAATTATTAATAAATATATAATTTAAATAATTTTATTAAAATCTTTAAAAACCTTAGTATCCTTTGGGTGTGTGAGGGTGCCAAAAAAAAACTGTCAGGTGTCAGACTGTAAGATTTCCCTGCCTCAGCCCTTTTCGCCAGCACCCTCACAAAAAATCTTCGCCGAATCCTTGCAACTCTCGGAAATATTTCCTATCTTTGCACTCGGATTCTAATAAAACAATTATATGTGTACAGTTACATTATCATACGACCAGAACAATGCGCTAGCCCGTCGTAAACTTGCTGCGCTACTGGCAACGGGCCTGTTTTCCCAGCAGGCCACCGATGATGCTGAGCCTACACCAGAGGCCATAGAGGCACACCGTCAGGAGAGGGAAGTGTTTCTTAACCACTCCAAAAAGAGCATGTCCAATATCATTGCACGTTACTTATGAAGTACCAGATTATAGCCGGATATGTTGAACGGGACATTTTCAGACGACTCGGCTCCATCAAGGATAAATATTTCAATGAGATAGTCGACAAAACCATAGAATCGATTTTCTAATGGTAATAAATAAATGTAGAACCCTAAAAAACAAAGCCGCCTATGGTGACATAGCAAAGACAAAAAGAAAATAGAAATACGTTGAAGCGTCCGCTGAATCTTGCTTTCTAAAATTCGCCAAATTAAAGAAACAACCAAGAGTAAAGTAGATGGTTCGCGCCTCAGGGCGTGGGCTTTTACTCGTTTAGGGTTGTAGGTGTTTGGCGATACCTCAGAAAGCGTAAGCGAAGTAAACGGCTCACGTTTTTCTATTCCAGACGATATAAGGTAATATTAACTTTTAAAACTATAATAACAATGAAACAGCAAATCTTATTATTCTTGATGGCGCTGCTGCCGATGGTAGCAAGTGCTGATGACAGTGGTAATTGTAGTGGTGACATCGATAATAACGTCACTTGGACTTATGTGGAATCTACGCAAACATTAACAATCTCAGGATCAGGCGAAATGGGTTGGTATGGCTCTTTTCCTGATGATGACATTCCTCATTACTATGATACTCCGTGGACAAAATACAATGACAAGATTCAGAAAGTCATCATTGAATCTGGTGTAACCTCTGTTGGTGGTGCCGCATTCCGAAACTGTACCAATCTAACAACCGTATCACTCCCAAGTAGTGTGAGAGTTATTTTCACTTCTGCTTTTGAAGGATGCAGCAGTCTTAATTCAATTAATCTTCCAGAAGGCTTAGAATCTATCTGGTGGAGTGTTTTTAATGGCTGTAATAGCTTGTCTTCTATCACTATTCCCAGTAGTGTGACAAGCATCGCAGTCACTGAATACACTAATGCATTCGCGGGATGTGGCGGTTTGACTTCAATTACAGTTAAAAGCGGCAACCCTAAATATGACTCTCGCAATAATTGTAACGCCATCATAGACAAGGAATCAAACACCTTAATTGCTGGGTGTAAGAACACGATTATCCCTAATGACGTTACAACAATTGGAATAAGCGCCTTCAGTGGTCGTACCAACCTGACATCAATGACTATTCCCAGCGGTGTGACTTCTATCAACAAATCTGCATTCTCGGGTTGCTCCAGCCTATCAACAATCACCATACCCAATACGGTTACGTTAATAGATGAATATGCATTTGATGAATGCACAAGCCTGAAATCTGTCACAATAGAAGGAGATATATTCCAAATAGCAGCATTAGCTTTCGCATGGAATTGTAGCAGTCTGACGGATGTTTATTTTACAGGATTAGTAAATAATACTTTCACTATCGGTAGTCAAACATATTGGGCTGATGATAGCCCTGGTTTTAGTAATGTTACGGCTCATGTTCCCGCTGCTTTTTTAGCTGAGTATCCTTATGTGTTTTTTGCAAATGGTAATTCCAATTTTGGATTCAAGGATCTTAAGACGCTGGAAGGTTCAAGCATCCCCAAGTGTGAAAAGCCTGTAATCAGTTTTGCTAACGGCAAACTGTCTTTCACCTGTGCTACTCCAGATGTAGAGTTCCATTGGACTATTACAAGTGCTAACGGTGAAAACGGTTCTGGCATCAGTTCTGATGTGTCTCCATCGTTCAAGGTCAGCGTATATGCCGCTAAGACTGGCTGTGTCAACTCGGATATAGAAACCCGTGTGCTTGACTGTAATACTTGCGGTCTGAAGGGTGATGTGGATGGTGACGGCAAGGTGAATGCCGCTGACCATGTGAAGTTGTCGGATATCATTATGGGGAAGTAATAGCTTCATATGATAACGGAGAGACTCTCACAAACAGAATCTGACAGTTCTGACAGTTGACAGTAATAATATGAGGCAGTCCAAATGTGGGCTGCCTTTTTCTTGCCATTATGTCAGAGACGGAATTATGGCATATTTTTTGCTGCAAAAGAATCACATAAGAATATAACAATTTATGATACCAAGAACTATCGTTGAACATGACAAATCGGGACTGGAGATGGTCCTCGAAGCGCTCGATGAACTGCTGCAAGAGAGGTTCGTCGAGGGCATTAAGAACAAGCACCGCACGCTGTATGAGATCGAACAGACCACAGAAATGGTTAAGATGTATCAGCACAGGGTGAATATAGAGGCTAAGTCGGTGGTGAAGTTCTCAGAGAACTTCATCCGACAGTTTGCAACGAACAACAACAAATGTTTCGATACGGCCCAAGTACTTTTCGGCAAAATCAAAAGCACTATAGCAGGGTTGAAGCAGGTATTCTACAAGACCACAGCCACAGACAGGCGACAATTGCCTGAAGGCGTAGAGCCCCCGTTGGTCTTCGACAAGTCGCCTTTGGGGCACGGAGAATACACGCCCGACATGTATGGCCTCGAATCGTTCCCACAGCCTGTGCAGGATCTTTATCGTGCGCTCGACACCCTGTTTTCCACTTCGTCTGCAGTCCTGGCCGTGTGCCATCTGATGATTGAGCAGGAGGAAGAGACTCGTAAGGACATCGTCCAACTGAGGCAGATATACAGGGAGAGTTGTGATGAACTGCTGGATGCAGTGAAGGCTGCCTCTGTATTCATCTCTTCGGCTCAGGAACTGCCTGCCAACGAACTTGAGGAGCGCAGGAAGAAGGCTGGCTCAGACGACGATGTGAGTTTCCTAAGGGATGCCTATCATCGTCACGACAAGAAGGAACTGACGCAATTTCTGATCATCAAGTGTATCCGCGAGGCTCATGACGACGGGCTGACGGAAATGGAGAAATTCTACTGGCGTAAAAACAAGGAGAAGGCTCTTATGGTGAGGCGGGTGATAGACAACTTCGATTCGATCAAGGATGTAGAGGGTCAGGAGGGAAGCCTCTCGTCTACGGTCCTTGTGGAGTTCCTCAAGTGGTGCGGTGTGGCTGAGTCTCTGGAGAAGGGCTTGTATGAAAAGTACTTCCGCCCGAGTTACATGGCGAAGGGTAAATATAAGGTGTTGGGCTGGAACACCGTCAGCGGCAGGCGCAAGGAGTTGAAAGGCTTCGGCGATACGGACGAGAAACTTGCTGGGGACTTCGAGGCGCGCATCTCAGAACTGTTTCCCCATGAAGACGATGTGGCCCAAGAAATACGATTAACTTCGAAACAATAAGCATTGATGCCCAGATAAGGGAACTTCTTTTAGAAAATCAGCCCCTCGGGCTATCATCTTTGGATGGATTCGCAGAGAGTCCATCCATTTTTTTGTTCTATCATCGGCATGAGGCTTTCTGATAATTGCCCGCTTTTTGGAAAGCAGATCGAGACGGCGTTCCAAAGTTTCAGATTGGGCGTTCCAAAGTATGGGAGCAACTTTCCAATCATGCGTTTGTAACGTTCTAAACAATTCGCTTAACTATCTATAAATGAACTACTTGCCAATCCTTATGATTATGTTTATATAGTTGCAGGTCTCAAAAAATAGCCCTAATTTTGCATCGCAGTTCCGAAATATAGTAGGGCTGTGATGCTTCTTTCGTCGTGGGCCCAAATAAGATGGAGAGCATCGAGACCGGTCTCATCTTTTTATAAACAATTAAAGAAAGGTTTAAGAAGATGAAGACAAAGATTCTTCGAGTAGTGGCACAGGGGACTGTGAACTACGTTCCCTCCCGAAAGGTTGAGGGCGGCCAGACGGCCAAGTGTATGATCCGACTCCGCGAGTTGGGTGGTTCTAACGCCAATGAGTACGTTTGTACGACGTTCGGCAATTTAGCGTTGTGTGTGTTCCATGAGGGCGATGTGGTGGCGGCTTCTCTCAGATTCCGCGCCCACGAGGCCGGCGGGAACTTCTATCAGGATGTGACGATTAACGAGATGGTGAAACTTAACAGCAAGTAAGAGGTATGGAGAATACAATTATTAAGAGTATGAATCAGGAGCCTGTATTCGCGATCAATCCGAGGATACTCGGAGGCGATCTGGGGAAGTATCATCGCGGCTATGCTGAGCCCGCTACGGCAGAAAGGGTTGGAGAATGTCTCTCCAATCCCCTGCTGGGGCAGACGGTGCTCGACGTGCGCAGAGGTCAGGAGGAGCGAAAGGACCTGCTGTTCTCCATCTGCCCGCACTACAAATACTTCAACAACGACCATCGTGCCCAGGCCGACATCATCCCCGAGGCATTCACCTTTAAGACCTGCGTCGACGTGGATGAACTCTCATTGGTGGATCAGGCCATCAGCAAGGCCCGGGAGGTGAACAGCGACCCGATGTCCGACTGGCAGGATATGGTGCTTTACATCGAGTACTCGGCACGCCATAAGGTGCACATCTGGATTCTGATGCCCGTGGGCATGACCATCGAGGAGGCTCAGAAAGCCTTCTGTGAGGAAATCGGCATCCCCTATGATGAGAGTTGTATCACGCCAGAGCGTTATATCTACATGACGGGCGACGAAGTCTATAAGTCTGACAAGTGGCTCCGGCCGCTATCGGACGAGAAGGTAGAGGAGCGCCGCGAGGCCTACCTGAACCGTGGGCTTGATGTGGATGGCCGTCCGCTCAAGAAACCCGAGAGCGCAAAGGCTGTGGCTACAGAGGCGGCTCCGTCGGCAGACAGTCTTGGCATCATTCCGGCTGACACACGCACGCGATACATTCTTAAGGCTTGTATGGACGAGGAGGGTGTCACGGTGGATGACCTCAACGTGGAGGGTGACCGTCACAACTCGGTGAAGATGGTGCTCAGCACGGCCGTACAGTTGTTGAAGCAGGGTGAGTTCCTGGGTGCACTCAGCGAACTGATGCCCAACAACTGGCAGGATGACAACATCCAAAAGTTGGTATCGGACTTTTATGCCAAGTACTACGACCCGAGCCAGAAACTGACCTTGGCCCAAAAGCGCATCTTCCGTGAGAGTCGCAAGAAGAGGGAAGAGGTCAAGGGTGATGAATCTGCTACATCCAGCGAGTCGGCACAGGATTCATTGGAAACGTCAGACGGCAACCAGTCTCCCCTGTCGAAACTCTTTGCTGCTCCCAAGCCGCCTGAGATGCCTAAGATGCTGCCGAGGCTTGTGAAGGTGGTGACCTCGCAGACCCCCGACATCTACAAGCCCACGGTGGCGCAGGCCATGTTCCCGCCGTTGGCCACCTATCCCCGTCAGTTACGTTTCAAGTATATTGACAATCAGGATCGTGAACTGCGTATCAACTGCCTGATAGTGGCTGAGACGGGATCGGGCAAGGACTCTTGCACACGCCAGCCGCTGAATCACATCCTCGCTCCGATGAAGGAGCGCGATGCTGTGAACAGGGAGCGGCTGAAGAAGTTCAACGAGGAGTATAACAGCAAGGCCTCGAACAAGGAAAAGCCCAAGCGTCCTGACGACCTGATTATCCAGACCGTGAAGTCGGACATCACCCGTGCTGCGCTTATCCAGCGTATGGACGAGGCACAGGGCGCACCGCTCTACGTGAAGATGAGTGAGATCGAGCAGTGGGACAAGGTGGAGGGAGCCTCTGGACGTTCCAATCAGTTCACCAACCTGAAGATGAACGACGACGAGGACAATGACTTCGGGGCAGACCGCGCAGGTACCCAGAGTGTGACAGCCTCGGTGAGTCTCCATCTGAACTGGAACGCCAACACAGTCATCACCAAGGCGCAGAACTACTTCAGGTTCGTGCCCAACGACGGTCCTCTGTCGAGGCTTGTGCTGGCTACGGTACATGAGGCTGAGATAGGTGCAGACATTCCCGTCTTTGGCAACTATGACGAGAAGTACGACCAGGCTCTCCAGCCTTATCTCGACAACCTGAGTGCGGCTACAGGCAGTATTGATTGTCCCCAGGCTAAGCGTCTGGCTCGCAAGTTAAAGGCAGAGTGCAGCGAGTTCGCCCGTCTGTCGCAGGACCGGGTGTTCGACAATCTCTCCCATCGTGCCTTGGTTCATGCCTTCCGCAAGGCCTGTCTGCTCTATGCGGCCAACGGGATGAAGTGGGAGAAAAGTATCGAGTCATTTTGCCGCTGGAGCCTTTTCTACGATCTGTATCTGAAGATAAAACTTTGGGGTGACATTATTCGTCATGCTGATGACAATGTGCCCACCTCTAAGCGTGGCCCCCGCAACCTGCTGGAGGACATCAAGACAGACGAGAACGGGGTGTTCACCTATCGCGACGCTGTAAATGCACGTCTTAAGAACAGCATGAACGAGGAAGGCACGAAGAACATGCTCTATCAGTGGAAATCGCGTGGCTATATCTTACAGCTGACAGATGACAGTTTTAAAAAGGCAAGGTAGGTCATAAGGTTTCATTTCTCACAATGGGGACTGTCCCTGTTGTGAGATTTTTATTAAAATATATCGAAAATAATTGGCAAAATATTTGGATAATTCAGAAATTATTCGTAACTTTGTAGCGTGAATGAAGGGGATGACAGAGCGCTCGTTCAGACCACCCCGCCCTGTCGGGCTCCCCTCCTAACTCAGGAGGGGAAGAAGATACTCAAAGGGCAGAGTAACACAGAGAAATAA
>Ga0247611_10000900_pt1 | contig 56781 bp, 53 predicted proteins | sample 177DNAGHGhighgp2_FD_192422 | JGI IMG/M metagenome (GOLD analysis project Ga0247611, IMG submission 192422) | Sheep rumen microbial communities from Palmerston North, Manawatu-Wanganui, New Zealand - 1770 DNA GHGhigh gp2 | ecosystem: Host-associated > Mammals > Digestive system > Stomach > Rumen... | reverse complement strand
GTTGAAAGAAGTTTATGCGGAACTAAAATTAATATTAATTCTACATTATATATGGTAATTAATATGTTATTAATAGATTTTATTAATATTATGAATAATATGCCATATTTCCAACAAGTATATTTTGAACCATTAAAATATAAAATAACATTCTATGAAAAATCGGAGGAACAAGCAAATGCTAATAACGTTTAAAAACACAATGATAAATAATCCTACAATAAAAATCACTGATCCATTAGAATATATAGTATCTAATGCAGAAAAAGGATTTGAAACTATATATGCATTATCTAATAATGAATATATTACAGTTAGATTAAATAGCGTAAATTCTAAATATATAGCAAATTATAGAACATATTTATTACCACATTTACAAAATTTATCACAAAAAATTAATAACTTCTTTCTAAAATATCCTGATTTTGCATCTAATAAAGAAAACTTCTATACAGAATTTAAAGTAAAGAAGAGAAAATTAGATGAACACGGAAATGTAAGATGGAGAAAATTAGTAAATCCAATGCCAGAATTAAAACAAATTCAAAAAGAAATATGTGAAACATTAAAAAGATGTAATGTATTACCACATAATGCAGCACATGGATTTGTAGAAAATAGAGATTTTTATACAAATGCAGCACTTCATAGATGCAGTAATCATATAATAAATCTAGATTTAAAAGATTTCTTTGATAATATTAAAGCAGATTTACTTAGAGAAAAGCTAAAATTACATCCAATATTTAATTTAAATGAACAATTTACAGATCCATTATTAGATAAAATAATAATTTTAGCAACATATAAAGGTTCAACACCTCAGGGTTCTCCATTAAGTCCATATTTAAGTAACATATTCTTACAAGAATTTGATTATGAAGTAAGACAAGCATTAAATGAAACAGGAACTGCAATAATTTATACTAGATATGCAGATGATATGTCATTTTCTAGTAAAAGATCACTAGATATAACAAACATTATTCATATAGTTGAAAATGTATTGCATACATATTATAATGATGAAATAAAAATAAATTATAATAAAACAAAGAAAATAGTTCCAGGTCAATGCTTCATAACAGGCATTAAGTTAAATCAAGAACATAAATTAACAATAGGATGGAAAAAGAAACAAGAACTTAAAGGAAGAATCCATACATTAGCAAACCAAATTGAAACATTAGAACTACCAATAGATGATTTAATTGAAAAATCATTAAGCGTAAACGGTTATTTAGCATTCTTACATAGAGTAGAACCAGATTACTACAAAACATTAAATATTAAATACAGTAAAGAATTAATTACTATTGATGTATTTTTAGATATAAATTATTTTAATAAAAATGCATAATAAGACACATCTATAATTGATTACACTGGTTAAATCCAAAATTTAACAATGCTATGTAAATAACATATAATAGGTTGACGTTAAGAAAATAATTAATCCTTGATGAATCTCATCATGATCAGAACCTCCTGAGGCAGCTCATCGTGATTCTGTATTACTAAATACTAACAGGTAATGCAACAGTTTCAATAAAATTATCTAATAATTTAATGGAATCCCCCAACAAATCATCAAATTCTTAATCGCCAATGCCATTCCAAAGCTTCAGCCGTGAAGTATCCGATGCGTCTTCCAGGCTGCTGACACATCTATATAAAATCAATACCAAAAAACTTAATTACACAACTAAACGCCTATGTAAATGAGCTATAATAAGTTCCGTTAATAGAAACTAAAGAACTCAGAATCCTTCCCAGGATTATAAGGTCTTTCGATATATTTTAAAATTAAGCAAAAATCTAATTACACACATATAAGTCAGGCATAGACTGAACACAAGCAGTTACTGAAAAGCAACGACAATAAGGTTAACGTAAAGTTAGTCTAACAATCTAAAATGTAACTTGTCCAAGCAAACGAGCTCTCAGGACCTTCAATCAATACGATTGATACGAAGGACCATGCGAAGCTCTCTTTGCTGGACATGTAACTCCTCAGATTGTTATCATATATTTTAAAATTAGATTGAAAACAAATAAATAAAATTCTGATTACACACACTAAAAGCAGTTTTAGAATCTAAAACGACAATAAGGTTAACGTAAATCGAGCCTCTTTTCCAGAATATTAAATTCTCCTACCTTCAGGGAATCAGGTCCTCATCTGTCCATCCTAGTAGAGATGGAAAGAATGAGGAACCCTCTTCCCCAAGGAGGAGATATTAAATTTCTGAAAACATCATATATTTTAAAATCAGAAAAAAAAGAAAGGAATAAAACATGGACGAATATTTAAGAAGAACATCAGAAATTCAAATATCACTTTTAGTAAGGTATTTTTATAAAGATACCAAAAACACACAAGCAATAGTAAACTTCTTTAGGAATACTGCTAAATTATTAAACATACCTAATCCAGAGTATATAGAGACAGCAGTAATAAACTATAAGAAGATATTACCAACTCCAGATGAAATGGTAAAAATAAGTGATTTATCACATAGTAGAACACAATATTACAAGTCTACCATTATGCAAGATATGATAGGTAGAAATAAATTTTTTGAATTATTAAAAGAAGCAGAGCCTTTAGAAAAGATGGAATCATTAACTAATCCGTTAATAGCGGACACTTTAATAGAATTCCTAGGTAAATTAAAGACACTATCAAAAATAATAAATGAATTTTTAGTAGATGCCTACCCAAATGATTAAAGATATGATAAAATTAAGAAGGTGATTAACTATGGACTTTTTAAAAAATGAAGAACCAGAAAAAGTATATGAATCAAAACCAACTTTACGAGGTGGAGAATTTATACAAATAACTCTAGGTGCTCACGAATTTGATATGCAACAATGCTTATTAGAATATGATAAGCTATATAAAGATAATCCAGATTTATTAAACTGGGATATTAGAGAACTAGCAAAAAATTCTAATATTCCAGTAAATAAATGGAGAAATTTTCTACTAGATTCTAGAGTTCAAAAATGGATTGCAGATGAACAATTCTTAAAAATGCAAGCAAAAAGAAATACACTTTTAGAAAAAGTAGGAGATAATAACTCAACTGCAACTGTTCAAGCATTAACTGCTATTATGAAAGCAACAGATGATGAACAAGATAGACTAGAAGATAATCATGTTTATATTTATTCTTTTATGCCATTAACACATGAAGAAGAGAGGTTAAATAATGCCCAAGTGCTTAACTCTATCCCTGACGAAGTTAGAGCTGGAATGCAACACATTAGTTTCAACAAAGACAGCAACAACTAAAAATAGTATAATTTTACCAGCAACTCCAACTTCATTAAGAAAAAATGGAATTATATCAGAGAAATATAATACTATTCGTAATAAAATAATAAATGCAAAAACAACAGCTTCAGGATATAATACTAAATTAAGACCATATCAAGATTATGCTCTTAATTTTTTATTACAACCTGAACTAAAATGTAAAGCAATATTTGATGAACAAAGATTAGGTAAAACTCCAACAACAATAACTTATCTAAAAATAACTAATCAAAATGCTTTAATAGTAACTCCAAAGTCATTATTATATCAATGGAAAACAGAATATAATGAATGGTATGATAATAATGTAATAGTAATTGATGGAAATATATCTAAAAGACAAAGACTATATACTAAAATAAATAAAAGCACATCAGTTCTAATAAGCTATGATACATTAAAACAAGATGTAGATACTTTAGAAAAATATACTAAATATTTTAATGTAATAGTAATAGATGAAGCACATAGAATTAGAAATATAAAGAATTCTAGAAAAACACAGCCTAAAACTGTAACTGCTTTATTATCTATTAGTAATAAAATAGAAAAAAGAATAGCTCTAACAGGAACTCCAGCAGCAAATCAATCAGATGAAATATATGGAATTTTAAAATTTCTTTTTCCTGATATTTTTGCTTCTTATTATTATTTTAGAGATATGTATTTCTATACAGATGATATTTATACATCTAGAAGCACCATAACAAAATGTAACGGAATATTTAGACCAGGAATGAAGCATGAACTGCTAGAATTCCTTGAATTAATCAGTATACAAAGAAAAAGAAAGGAAGTGATGAAATGGTTACCAAAGTATGATATACAAAAAGTCAAATTAGAATTTAATAAAATGCAATTAGAAGCATACGACAGCATCAAACAATATTATGAATACAAAGATATAATATGTATGTCTGATTTAGAACAATTAACTTGTTTAAGACAAATTACAAACTGTCCAAAAGTATTAAATATAGACGATTTAGGAAGTAAATTTACATTTATAGATAATTATATAAAAGATTATCCAGAAGAATCAATAATAGTAGTTTCAAATTTTACAAAACCACTACATATTTTAAAAGAAATTTATCCTAATTCAAAGCTTATAATTGGAGAAACATCTTCAAAAGATAGAGAATCAATTAAAAAAGCATTTCAAAATAAATCTATAAACTTAATATTCGCTAATATTGCAGTAATAAAAGAAGGTTTTACATTAGATACTGCCGATACAATCATCTTTATAGATTCTAGTTATATATACACTGATAATATTCAGTGTATGGATAGATTAGTTCCAGTATCAATCGAAAGAGTTCACGAAAAAACTCAAAAGATATTACTTTTATTATTAGAAAATTCTATAGATGAATATGTATATGATATGGTATATATAAAGAAAGCAACATCAACAGATATTATTAACAACTATAAAAAATATATAGCAGAAAGGAAATAGTATGTCAGAATTTATAGTTCAAAAAGCTAAAAGATTAAAGCTTAAAGCAAGAATAGGTTTAACAGGACCAACAAACTGTGGTAAAACTTATTCAGCACTTGTAATAGCAAAAGGTTTATTACAAAGTGAAAAATTATTAGACGAAAATGGACAACCAGATTGGTCTAAAGTATGTGTAATAGATAGTGAAAGAAAACGTTCATTATTCTATGTAAACAACGGAGTATTCGGTGAATTTATGTTTATTGAAATGACACCACCTTACTCACCAAAAAGATATATAGAAGCAACTCAAGCTGCACTAGACGCAGGTGCTAAAGTAATCATTATTGATTCATTAAGCCACGCTTGGTCAGGCACAGGAGGAGTTCTTCAAATTGTATCAGACAGAACTGCAAACTCTAGAACTAAAAACTCATACTCAGATGGCTGGGGAGGAGCAGATGGAGGAACAGCAATTCAAAACCAAATGATAGATTATTTAATGGCTATAGATGCACATCTAATATGCACATTTAGATCTAAAATGGATTCAGTTATGGAAAAAGATGAAGGAACTGGTAGAACAGTAATTAAACGTTTAGGTATTAAACCAGACCAAAGAGGAGATCTTGAATATGAATTTGATATTACATTACAATTTGATAAAGATACTCATAAACCAGAAGTTATCAAAAATACAGTTCAATTTATCGATGAATCATCAATGGATGTATTAACTGAAGAATTTGGTAAAAATTTAGGAGATTACTTAGCACAAGGTATCGATCCAGAAACAATCAAACAGGCACAATTAGAACATGCTAGAAAGACAATCGTTACTTTAATGAAAGAAAATCCTAACAATAAAGCAATATATGATATATATGCTAAAGGTCAAAATCTAAAAGATATAACTGACCTAAATTTATTAAACACAATAATTAGAAAGGTAAAAGAATAATATGGCAGAAGAATTAATGAATATTAAAGATACAGTTATTGAGGAACCTGTAAAGAAAACAACAAAACCTCAAAGAAATTATAAGAAAGAATTAGAAGAAGCTAACAAGGTAGTTGAAGCTTTAACTGATGAAAACACTAAGTTACATCAATATGTAGACACTTTATTTAAGCAATCACAAGACTTAAATAATAAGCTTTTCATTACCACTAATGCATTAAATCAAGCAAATGAAGCTTTAGAAATTGTAGGAAAAGCCTATAATATGCTTAAAAATCATTTAGCAAGTGTAACACAATATTTAAATGGTATAAGTAAGGAGACAAAGTAATATGGCAAAGATGAATTGGAATGATATTCCAGAAAACACATTAACATTAGATAAATCAAAATATAAAATGGTTATTAAATCCGCAACTTTAGTAACTACAACAAGTGGTTATAAGGCAATTCAATTAGTTTGGGAATCATTAGAATCTCCTAAATTTAATATTAACTATGATAACTGTATTTTTGGAACAACTGAAAAAGACTTCGATATGGAAAACAAAGCAGTAAGATTTGGTTGTGCTAAATTAAGAGCTATCAATGAAAACACAGTTAATTTACCAGACTTAGATACTGATATTTTAGTAAAAGTGTTACCAGGACAAATTGCAATCGTTCCAGTTAAAATGGACGCTAACAATAGATACCCTGAAGTAGACGGTTATCAATTTGAAAAATTTGAACCAGCAACAGAAGTAGAAGGAACTACAGAAAACCAACCAGAATCATTTGAAATTGATACAGATGATGATCCATTCAAACTATAATATAAAATAAAGGAGATTTAAAATGGCAACATTCTTCGAGTTAATATTTCCAAATTTAAACAAAACAGAAAATCAAGTTTGTTGCCCTTTTCCACATCTCACAACTGATGGACAAGAATATTATGAAACACAGCCATCCGCTGGTATAAATTTAGATAAAAAAGTATTCCATTGTTTCGCATGTAATAGAAGCTTAAATGAAACACAATTCATTGAAGAATATATGGGAATAAAACAGACAGAAGCACAAGTATTAAAATCGGTATTAGATACTAATAAAGGTTTAGAATATTGGAACACTTTATGTATGTTTCAAGATGAAGAAGCAAGAGAATATGTTACTAAAGATTTAGGAATTTCAGAAAAAGTAATTAAAGAATTAAGATTAAAACTAGGTGGAACTTCTAAACATATAGTAGAATTTCCACTTTTTTTATTCGATAAGTTAGTAGACGTAGCAAACTACGAACACGGTAGAAATCCTAAAACAATTAGGTGGAAAGGCTCTGTATCAGGACTAATATCACCATATGACATATGGAGATATGATACAAATCATCCAACAATCATTTGTGCAGGTGAAAAAGATATGGCTATAGCTAGAACTAAAGGATTCAATGCTATAACAATATCTGGAGGAGAAGGAACTATACCAAAATTCTTCGGAAAAGATTTTGAAAATAGAGAAGTATATATTATATATGATAATGATGCAACTGGTAGAACAGGAGCATTAAAAGTAGCTAAATATGTTTATCAGTATACACAAAAAGTAAAAATAGTAGATATATCAATAGTATGTATAGAAAAAGGTGAAGACATTTGGGATTTCTTTATGAAATACAAACGAACACCTAAAGATTTAGTAAAAATAATAAATAGTTCACCATGGTTTACTAATAAAGAGGCAGACAATGATTATAAACTAATACCATCATTAACTGAAGGAACAAAACCAATTTACTTTGAAAAAATAGTAAAAGCAAATGTTCAAGTAGTAGCAACTTTAGATATTCAATATGCGTTACCACTAGAAGTAACTGCTACAAAAGTAGCACTTGAAGGCAGTGATGAAAATAATACAATGGTAACGGGTGAAACTAGAAACTGGGAATTATCAGAAAAGAATATAAAAGACGCTTTATATTTAATAGATAATCATTTTACTGAAGCAAAGATTATAGAAAATTTAAAATGGCTATTAGGTATACCTAAAAAAGAATCAGCAATAAGCTTAAAAATAAATAAACAAGAAACTGTATATAAATGCACTGTAACAGACTTCTTTGAAACTACAGATGATAATGTTAGAGTAATAGAACAAGAAGCCTACTGTATAGGCGTTCAATTAGATAGTGGTAAAAAATATAAAATAAAATATACTTTAGTTCCACATCCATATAATGGTAATAAATTAACAATGATAATCTTAGGAGCAGAAACTGCAGAAGACACAGTAGATAACTTTCAAATAACACCAGCCAAAATAGAACTACTAAAGCAATTTCAAGTTCCAGAAAATGGTAATTTAAATTCAAAAATGGACGAATTAATAGAACGCTGCAAAGGTATAGTAAATGCTGATTATAATTCATTATTACTAAAAACAATAGATTTATGGTATAACACACCGCTATATTTTAAAGTAGGACGATCAATACCATTAAGAGCTACAATAGATGCTATCTTAGTAGCTGAATCAAGAGTAGGTAAATCAACAACAGCAGCTGCACTAAAGAAATTATATGGTCTAGGAGCAACTGTATCATTTGCAGGAGCATCCGCAACTGAAGCAGGTCTTATAGGTGGTAGTAAATTAGTAAATGGTAATTATCAAACCAAAGCAGGAATTATTCCACAAATGCATAAAAATGCAATAATATTTGAAGAATTAGGCAAAGCAAATAGTGATATTATAAAGACATTAACTGATGTTCGTTCATCAGGAAGTGTAAGAATAACTAGAGTATCTGGATTCTTTGAATTACCAGCAGTAGTTAGAATGTTATCATTAACAAATACTAAAGCATCAAAGAGACCAAAACCAATAAGCTCATATCCTAATGGAATAGAAATATTAACAGAGTTAATAGGAACCCCAGAAGATATAGCAAGATATGATGTAATGTGTATTATAGGAGATAAAGGAACAAAAGATATAGATCCATTCTATGAACCAATGCAACCTTATTCTCAAGAATCTTATCAAACTAGAATTAGATGGATATGGAGTAGAAAAGTAGACGATATAATTATTAGTAAAGAAGTATACGGATTAGCAGTTAAACGAGCTAACGAACTAAATAATGAATTTAATTCATATATTAAAATATTTGGAACAGAGGCTTGGCAAAAAATAATGCGAATTGCTATAGCAGTTGCAGGATATACAGTATCAACTAATGCTGATTTTACTCAAATAATAGTAAAAGCAGAACATATAGAATATGCAGTAAATTATTTAAGAAGCTTATATGATAATCATACATTTAGATTTAAAGAATTTGTAAAAGAAGAACAATCTTATACAGAAACTAATGAAGAATCAGTAGCAGTATTACAAGACTTATATATTAAACATCCTACAATGTTTGAACATTTAGAAGGAAATGCAGAAACTAATAAAGCAAACTTAATGGCAATCGCAGGATTATCAACTGACGATTTCAACACATTAACAAGCAGATTAGTAGCACTAAAATTTATAAGATTTGTAGGCTATGAAATAGTTCCAACTGAGAGATTTAGAAAGAGTATGTCTCGAATAAGTAAGACTATAAAATTAGAAAGACTGGGTGAAGGAGAAAATGCTAAAGCTTAAATGGAAATTTAGTGTAGACTTTAATAAAAATGATACGCTCGAACAAATACTACACAAAGTTAATATCATGAAAAGCGAGTATAAAGCTCTTAACCCAGACTATTCTGGACTAGATACAGAAACAAATGGTTTACATATAAAGAACTGTAAGCCGTTTCTAATAAGCTTTGGCTTTGCTAATTTTGAAAAGAAAGAAGCAATAGCTTATAATCTAGAGTACGGATGTCCGTATTTTGATAAAGTAATCAAATTAATATACGAAATGTTTAGCAGAACTAAAAAATTAATATTCTTTAACGTTAAATTTGACTTGCACATGTTAGAAAATATTCATAGTTTTTATCCTCATACAAATATAACCGATGCTAAAATATATATACGATTAGCAGCAGACGCTAAAAGTAAAAAAGAGGGCGGAATTCCAGAAACCTTAAAAGATTTTGCTGCAAAGTATATATCCGTAGATGCAAAGCACTACGAAAAAATATTATCAGATGAACGTAAAAGAAAAAGAGTAGCTAACACTCGCATATTAAAAGAGAGATTATTAAAATACGGACAACCTCCAGAAGAATATAGAGTTAAAAATGAAAAGTCATGGACTATGGCAACTATTGATACATTCTTCAAAGATAAAATAAATGATGTAACGGACTTACCAGAAGGCGTAAGAGAAGAAGTTCAAGAGTGGTTAAGAGTATCAGAAGATCCAGATAATTATGAAAACTTAGATAGAGACTTAGTTAAAAGATATGCTAAATATGATATAGTATGGACTATAGAAGCATTCTATATATCTTATCCTGTTTGTGTAACTAGAAAACAAATGCAAACAGTTAAAATAGAAGAAGAAGCAATACTTCCAATGTATAAAATGGAAAATGTAGGATTCAAATTTAATCTTGAATACGCATTAGAATCTAAACGTAAGTTAAAAGAATATATAATACAAAGAAGAATAGACCTATGTAATTTAGCAGGAGTTAAAATTAAAGTAGGTCAGCATCAACTTATTAAACAAATATTAAATGATTTAGGAATAGATATTGATAAAGCAAATAAAGGAACTTTACGTAATGCCTTAACTAAATTAAATAAAAATCCAAACGAAGAATTAATAAAAGAGTTTATAGGAACAATAGAAGAATTAAGAACACTTGAAAAATGGTATTCAACTTATATCTGTAAATGGATAGAATCATTAGGAAATGATGGTAGAGTATATACACAATTTAATCAAACAGGAGCAGTATCTGGTCGTATTAGTTCAGACTTCCAACAATTTCCTAGTAAACCTATATTAGATAATAAAGGAAATGTATTATTTCATCCTAGAAGATTAATACAGGTTACAGGAAATGGGTATGACTCAATGGTATATATTGATTTCGCTGCAGAAGAGTTAAGAGTTCAAGCATTATATACAATGCTAGTTGATCCTAAAAAAGAAGGAGACTTAAACTTCTGTCGTGCATTTATACCATTACATTGTCATACAGCTGACGGAACTAAATATACAGTAGATATGGCTTATAAGTGGTTTGATAAAGTATGGTATAAGGACGAAGATAATAAAAAATGGGAACCAACTGATTTACATACTAAAACTACTATGACAGCATTTCCAAATGAACCAACAGATTCAGCATATTTTAAAAACACATTAAGAAAGAAATATGGTAAACCAACTAACTTTGCATGTGTATATGGAGCTAGTGTAAATACATTAATAAGACAATTTTATTTTCCAGAAGATATGGCTAAAGCACTACACGATGGTTTCTATAAAGCATATCCAGGAATTAAAGTCTATGCAGATTATGTAGAAAGAACCATAAGACGACAAGGTTATATAGAAAATTTATTTGGTAGACGATATTATAATACAACTGGACATTTAGCTAGAAACTATTTAGTGCAAGGCTCTAGTGCAGATTTTATGAAAATAAAATTTAAAGAACTAGACGATTATTTAGTTAAAAATAATTGTAAATCTAGATTACAAATGTCAATTCATGATGAATGTGTATTTGAAATATATAAAGGTGAAGAACATATTATAAAAGATTTAAAACAAATAATGGAACAATTAGACGGCTCATTAATTCCAATTTTAGCAGATGTTGAAATAACTAGAACATCGTGGGATGAAAAGGAGGATTATGAGTTATAAAGTATTATTATCATTAGATCCATCAGGTTCATATGAAGAAGGTAAAGGAACTACTGGTTATAGTGTATGGCAATATAATCCAGATAATTCAGCATATAAATTAGATCATGCTGGAAATATAAGAGCATATAACTATAGTTCACAATACGAATATTTTCAGGCACATATTAAACTATTAGACGAGGTTAAACCAGATGTATTAATTATGGAAGATTATTTATTATATGCTCATAAGGCAAATCAACAAATAGGTTCTAAAATGGAAACACCTCAACTAATAGGTTTAATTAAATATGAGTGTAATAATCGAAATATAGAAGTTGTTATTCAAGCCGCATATGAAGTTAAACATAGATGGACAGATAAAATATTAGCATATAAAGGAATAATATATAAATCAGGTAATGTATATAGAGATACTAATAATAAAGTAGTATCTCGACATTCAAAAGATTCAATAAGACACGCTATGCAATATATTTATAAAAGGAGCAAATATGGAAATAGATAATAAATTAATAGAAATAGGATTAATACCACTTATAGATGCATCTAAATTGCTTAATTATAGTAATGAAAGCTATGCAAATATGAGACATGTCGGATTTGGTGCAAGTGAAGCATCAATCTTATTAGGTATAAATCCATTTAATACAATAGAAGATTTAAGAAAACAAAAAATAGAATTAGCTTATGATCCAGAAATTAGTAAGAAAGATGTCGTTAGAAAAGGACGAGATTTAGAAAATATATTTATGGATAAAGCTTCTAAACACTTTAATATAGATATATACAAACCTGATTATATGTATGAAATAAATCCAGAAGCTAGACTTACAGTAAATTTCGATGGAGTTACTGAAATAGATTCTCAATTAATTCCTGTTGAAATTAAAATGTGTTCAATATATGGAGCTAAACATTATAACTTTGATAGATCACTAGAAGAAAATATAGCAATAGAACATTGGACAACTGACTTAATTAAATTTAAAACAATATTTTTATCTGATAGTTTAGAAACTTGTGGATTTCCACCATATTATTATGCACAGCTACAGCAACAAATGTATGCATTAAACGCACCATTTGGAATTCTAGCAGTAATGGATGATAAGACATGGAGAATGCATTATTTCATTACAAAAAGAAATGAATCTATGATAAATGAATTAATACTAAAAGCTATTAAAAATAAAGATTGCTTACATTCTAAAGAAGAAATACTTAATAGCATTCCACAAGACCTTCTAATTCAAGCTAAAATTGACTAAATTTAGCGTTTTATTAAAGAGCCGATAAATTAATCATAATTAAATAAAAACAAAAATAGAGGACATATTTCGTGTCCTCTTTTCTTTTTGGTGTCCGTGCAACTTCGACTCACTCAGCTCGGCTACGTGCTCCTCATTGTCGCACTTCGCCTCGCTTCGCTCGTCTCGTTGTTCCGATTATTTAATTCCGTATAAATTCTTTACAGCATTTACTCTACCCTTTGCAGTTTTAGCATTCCATCTATTATAACCCGTTGCAGTATATAATCTAGAATAAATACTCTTATATTGATATTGTCTTTGATTATTAAAATAATAAGTATTATCTTTATAAACCTTATGGAAAATAGAAGGAGCAATATCATATAAAGCAACTTTACCTTTACTTAAATTCTTAGATAAATCCATACCATACATTATTTTTGAAACTATAGGTAATCTACTTAATCTATAATTCCAATTAGCTTCACCTGTTGCAAGTTGTGTAGCACCTTCAACAAGTGGACCAAGTAATGGATTTAGTTTACGAGTTCTTAATACATTAAGAGCATTTCCACCGAATACTAATGAATCTAAGAATGATGAACCAGATTCCATAGATAAATTAGGAGAAATCTTTAAACCACCTTTAGTAATGCCTGTTTGATTGTATTGATTTTGAGCATCTTTACCCCAGTTTGTTAGAACTAAATCTGCAAATATTTTAATCATTTGTGGATGTTCATCTAACATTTGATCCCAAAATAATGTAGTTCTTAAAGGGAAACTTATAAAAGGGAAGAATAATTCAGCAAGTAATTCACCTTCAGTTTTATCACCATAGTTGAAGAATGATTCTAAAATCCTATTATAAGATTCGCTATGTCTAAAACCATCATCTAATAAGCTCATATGCAAAGCTAAACGGTTTACAGTTTCGATATCACTATTTAATGATAAGTTATAATAAGGTGTAATAACTTTCATAGGATTATCTAATCCCCAATCACTAAATAAGAATTTTTTATAGAATCTATCAATAGCATTCTCTTTAACTTCTTCTTTTCCGTTTTTATAAATCTTCTTATTACCAATTAGATTTAACTTTTCTGCTTTTTTAATTGATTGCATTTCTGCTGCAGCTGCTGGACTATTTATAAATTCATTAACAAAATCAAATTGTTCTTTAGTAAATTCTTTATTAGATATTATTTCATTATAAGCTTCTTGTGTATCTACATATCTTTGTACTAATTTTATAATACGTTCTTTTTGTTCATCATCTGTTTTACCCCATAATATTTTATATCGTTGTAATAATTCACGCTTTTCATGAGATAAAATATTTTGAACTTTAGTATCATCTAATAATCCCTTTTTAAAATCTTCAACACTAGGCATTAATTCTTTTAGCTTTTTTATATTTTTATTAGCAATTAAACTTTTTATAGTAGCTATATCTTTATTACCAAATAATAATTTAGAATTTTCTAATTCTTTTAACATAGCATCCCATTGGTTTTTAGTTCTATAGAATGGACTACCTTGTGTAGCTTTAGCAATTTGAGCAGTTACTTCATTCCATCTTCTATGTAATTGAATTGCCTCTTTATATTTACGAACTGTTTTTAATTTACTTCCTTCTGTTGCAACTAAAGCTTTCATAAAACCTTCAGCAGCATTTGTAGTAGTAAATCCTATATTTTGTAAACCTAATATTTTAGTAGGAAGTAAAACATACTTTGCAACTATATCTCTAAAATGCATCATCTTTTCCATAACAGGATTATTTTTAAATATTTGTCTATTAGTATAAGTTTTATGACTTGTAGTTTGACCTACCATTTGTTTAAGTGTCATAAGATTATGTTTATCTACTACAAAGTATCTTATACCATCTGTTTCTGGAGTATGTGTTAACATAGCTTTTAATTCATCTGAAGATTTAAATGTAGTATCTACAAATTCAGCAGATACTTGATAATCTATTTTTTCTTTTTTACTAACATTATTAAATCTATCAGAAGGAATCATAGCTACTACTTTCATATAAGGATTACTTTGAATATATTTTGCCATTAAAGCATAATTAACATAACCGAATTCATTAGTAAATAATTCATTAAGCATTCTATTAGATTCTTCTGCATATCTAGTAGTATGATTAATAAGGTTTTCTTGTAATGTTAGCGGCTTATATGATTTTGCATTTACAACTTCTCCCATACCTGACATACCATACATTTTAATAGCACCAAAATACGCTTTAACAGATTGTTCGATTTCAGCAACCTTTTTAGGATCATATTGATGAGCTTTATCTTTATAGTTTACAATTTGTTTTAAGAAATCATCATATAGTTCTTGCTCGTCTTTTGATTTTATAGAATCATTCCAATATTCTGCAAATACTTGTTTTTGTATTGTATAAGTAGCATCATCAGTTAATGAAGCTATATCTGCAGCATCTTGCATTTGATATGAATTAACTAAAAAAGTATCTTTAATTCTTTCAGTAGTTTTATAGAATTTAGATTCAACATTTCTATATGTTGAAGGACCCATACTCATAGCATCATACTTAATATCGAATGCATCATAAATATAATTTCTATCTTCTAAAATAATCTTTTGTTCATCAACATAATTATCAGCAGATACAACAGAACATGTGTTTCTTAAGCTATTTATTTGAGATATATTCATACCGTTCATCTGTTCCAAAGCTGCTCTATTAATTTTAGTATCTTCAAGATATTCATTTATGTCATCGATTCTAGATAAGTTTCCTCTTAATGCTTCAATCGGTTCTATAAGTCCATCTTCTTGGTCTGACCTTTGCATTTGTCTAGCTATTTCGGGAGTTTTAGCTATAACAGGCTGTATTCTAGATTGATAGTTACCTAATATACCTCTAGGATCAGTATCACCTAAAGCATGTCTTATTAAACTAATATAGTCTGCATCTGGAGTAGGTTGTAATATAGTCAATGCATAAGATTTACGACCTGCTGAAAGTGTGTAATCACCTATGTTATCTAAACAATCATTAATATAATTATTTATAAGCTTTGTTATTCTATCTTGTGTAGCTTCATCAAACCTTTCTAAATAATCAGGATTAATAATAGTTCTAGATTCTAATAGTTCATGAAAATATGCAGATAGAGCAGATGCATCAGATTTATCTGGAGCATACTTTAACATTTCTTTTAAATAACCTTCTATACTTAAATTATGTTTATTAGTTCCATAACCAAATATATCTCGTCTAATAGCCTCTAAATATGATTCTAATGTAGGAACCATTTCTGGATTTTTAATAGATGCATCAGCAACTACATCATCTATAATAGTTTGCCATTCGACAGAAAATTTAGCAAATGCATTTATACGATTAGTATATCCTACTAATTGCTTTAATAATGGATTATCTTCATAAAATTTATCGAGATCATAATCAACTTGTTTTAGTAATGATTTAGCAATAAATCCTATCTTAGTCAAATTATGAGAATCCCATTTATCTAGTTCTTTTATATTATTTGCATTTTTTACGATAAACATAAGTTCGTTTAAAGCATTAGGCATATCTCTAGAATTAACATCAGCAAAACCATCTAATAACATAGCATTATTTGCATCACGATTTGACTTCAATCTAACCTGAGAATCTCCCCATAATAGATTAAGTTTCTTATTACGAGTATCTGTTATATCATCTATATATTCAAAGATTATATCAGTATTTATAGGTAAATCATCTGTATATATTTCATATTCGGTAATGAAATTATTAAAGTCTTTTTGGAATTTAATTAAATCATTATATGTTTTTATTTTACTAAATTCATCATTTAGATTATTTAGTGTTTCTTGCATATCTTCTCTAATTGATGATATAAAGTCTTCATTAACAGTTTGGTGAAGTTCTTTTTTTAGTAAATGTTCATTTATATCTACCATATCTTTTATAGATATGTTTCTTACATATTCTGTTATTTTATTAAATTCTGTTGAAATATTTTCAGGTATTTCTATAGCATTTGTTAAATACTTATTAAAAAATGCACTAGGACTTTCTCCTATTTTAGATTCTATATGATTTAATACTCTTTCAGTCATTAAAGTATCTGCGTCTGCATTATGTGCATTTGCTAAATCACCATCATTACCAAACCAGTGTTCATATAAATTACCTAATGTTGCACTTTCATCGTCTTTAAATACAAAGTCATTAGGATTATCCACCCATTCAGAAAGCATTACAGCACGACCTAATGCTAATGTATCAACGCTATCTACACCTTTAACTTGTCCTGGTAAATGCTTATCAAAGAATCGTAATAATACTTCAGCATCAAATCCAGATGAGTTATGTCCTGTAAATCGTAATATACCATTTTCATCTATAATACCATTCTTTCTACAATATTCAAACATAGCTTGTGCAGCATATTCTGGAGTTTTATATAAATTGTATATTTTACCGTCTAACATATACTGTATGTATTTATCAGTTTCTTCTATTAGTATACCACCTTTACTAAGATAATTACCATTTACAAACGCAGCATCTAATAGTTCATTATTAACTCCTCTATAGCTATTATTTAAATCTTCATGATAAATCATAAAGTTTGTAGCTATTTGTCCTTTAGGTCTAAATGTAGTTTGTAATAAATCTGCTTTAGATAAATCATTACCTATTATTGGCTGAGTTTCGTTATCTGCAATCACATAGTTTAGCTTTGATTTAAACACTATATCATTATCTGTATTACGCAAAGTAAATATATCAGTGTTCTTTTTAATCATTCTACCATTTTCTGATACAATGCTAAACATATAAGGTTCTTCCCATAATAATTCATTATCTAATTTAATAGCTCGATAACCTGTTCTTCCATCTCTATAGTTGTCATAGTAATGACCTATTAATGATAAATTATTAACTTTTGTATCAACTGCACATGAGCCGACACGAGCAGGACTAACTTCATCTCCTAAATCTTTTAAAGAACTATTTAATACATTATCTACTTTATTGAACACTGCATCATATCCTAAAACAGCATTTACTAACTGTGTTCTTTCATAGTCAGTTAATGCACGATCTTCTTCACCTAATAATGCAGGTAGAAGTCTATTATAAGCATGTGTCATTTTTTGATGCTTATTTTTTATAGTTTTACTTTTCATCGGAGTAGTTTTAATTTTAGAATCTATTTTATCTAATCCAGAAGATTTAATAATATCATTACGTAACCAATAAGTTTTTTCAACACCAACAGTATTATCAAAAAACATACCAAATTGTTCAGGAGTAATTTCTGTAGTTTTAAAATCATTAGCAACACCTTTATATGTAATTATAAACTTATTATTTCTAATAGTAATATCTGCAATATCAGTTTTAAATAGATCTATAAAATCTTTAGCATATTTATAATCTTTATTATCAATTACTAAATTATTTAATTTAATAACTAATGCTTCAATTAATTCTTTTTTATCTGCTTTATATTCTTTAGACCATTGTATTTTAAAGAAATTATTTATAGCTTCGATGACATTATTGTATGATTTTTTATCACTCCATAAATCTTTAGGATCTAAATTAGTCATGAACATACCTTTTGTTAAAGTATTTAATTTAGAGTATAAATCATCAGTTTCTTTTTGGAACGTTCTTATAGACTCTAATTGTAAGTCTTTAGCACTAAGTTTATTAATAGCATCTATTTCATTATTCCAATTAGATGTAGAGTTTTTTATTTTAAAATCAATACTATCAATATCTTGTTTTATTAACTTAGTTTCTAATTCATAATTTTCTATTTCTTTTATTTTAGCATTATAATCTAACAATGGTTTTGCTTCTAAATCATTAATTAAATTATAAGGATCATATTCATATACTGTTGTATTTTTAAGTATTTCTTCTTCAGTATTATGTAGTTTAACTTTTTCTTTAATATATTCTTCTAAATTTTTAGGAGTATTTTTATGGCTATTTATTATATTTTTAGCTTCATCTCTAATTTTAGTATTATAATTTAAAATCTCTTGTTTAGTTCTGTTTAATTTAATTTTGGCAGATTCTTTTAAAAGTTGTGCATCTTCATAAGTAGGATATATTTTTTTACCTGTTTCTTTATGTAAACTTGTATAATAGTTTTTACGAGATTCCAGTTTACTTATAATTTTATCTTCTTCATTTAATCTATTAAATTCGTCTAATATACGTTGTTCTTCACCTGTTAATTCAGGAGCAAATCCAAATTCAGCAGGATTTAATTTAGGAGCATTTTTAATACGTTCATTATATATATTTTCTAATTTTTTCTTTTGATTACGTAACTCCATTAGTTTATTAGTATATTTATTATTTAATTTATTTATTTTATTTGCTTTTGCTTTACTAATATTTGCATCATTTTCAAAAGAATTAATATCTTCAATTAATTTAGCACGTTTAGCATATAATCTATTAAAAGAATCTGCAATGGCTATTCTAACTGTATCACTTACTTGTAATTCTTTAAATACTTGATTATATAAATTCTTTAAATCTTTAGGAGTAATTACACTATCAACTAATTCTGTAATAGTGTCATTAAATACTCCTTGTTGAATTAAATTATCTACAAAACTACCATTAATTAAATTAACACCATATGTAACACCAAATGCATCTTTACCTTTTTCAGTAGCAAAATCTAATATATCAAATATTTTTTTAGTATCTTCAATTATACCATTTCCACTTACAAAAGAACTACCGAATGATTTAGTAAGCGAATTATATAACCATTGTGAGTCTTTACCGACAACCTCTCTAAATGAATCTAATTCTTTTATAAATTCATTATAATTAAATCCTTTTATTTTATTTATTTTATTTAATATATCATCATTTAGCTTATCAGTTATTCCTAATATATATTTAATTACATTATTAGACATGCTTTTAAGTAATGGTCTATTTTTCTTTTTATTAAAATTAGTTTCAAGCATCTTTATATAAAATTGTAAATCAGCATTTTTAGATAAATATTCACGAGCTAAATTAATTTGTTTTCTTACGCCATTAGGTTTAAAACTAGGATTACTATAAATAGATTTTCCTATTGCTAATTTAGATTTATATTCATTTAAAAACCACTCAGCACTTGTAATGCTTTCTATATTCTTAGGTTTTTTAATTCTAGAACGACTTATAATATTACTCAATTTAGTAGAACCAGCACTTACTGCATTGCTATTCATATTTATTATATCTAGTGAATTATATTTACTAACATCTAAATCATCATTTACTTGTTTTATTGTTAATTCAAAATCTTTTACAATTTTATTTAAAGTTTCAGAAGCAATACGACCTTTCTCTAATAGTTCTTCAGCAGCTTTATTGTAAGCTTCTTGTATACGGATATTTTTTATATCTGTTAAAACAGTATTATCTTTAGATAACATAGATTCTACTGTAATCTTTCTTGCTAATGCAGCTTTCGTAATCTCTTCTGAATTATCTATAGCCTTACTATAAGCAGCATATCTATTTCTAAGACGCATACCTTCTCTTGCTTCTTTATAAAGGTCTTGGTATTGAACTAAATAATTAGGATCATATGCACCTATACCAACAAATGGTGATGCCTCATAATAATAATTATTATTATCATCTAGATAAGCATTAAAATAATCATTGATACGTTTGATTTGTTCATCAGACAAATCACGATTATTTAATAGATCATACATATCCCTTATAAATAAACGTTGTTTATCTTCATCTGTTGTAATAAATTTATTATTTTCTAAAGCAGTATAAACTAAATCATGTAGTTTATCGTTATAAAATTTTACAACATTGTTATTAAGTGCATCCCATTTAAAAGTAGTTTTTGCAAGTTTATCTATTTGTTCAGCATATTTTCTATTAGGATTAACCATTATAGTTTCATTTGCAAAATGAATAATATCTTCTACATAACTTGTCATAAGTTTAAAGTCGCCTTTAAATGTAGCTGGATTAAATGCTAATGCCTCAAAATATTTAATACCGTCTTCAAAATAAAATAAATCTAATATTTTACTAATATGTTTATCTATTTCTTCTCTAGTTAATTCAATATCTCCAGCATTATTTTTAATTAATGCTTTTAAAGAATATTCAGCATCGCCTAATTTAATTTGTTTAAATCCATTATCTAAAACTATTTGATTACGTAAACCATGTAATATTTTAGCTTCACGATATTTACCATTTGCATTAAAGTATGCAATTCTATCAGACATAACTTTATAAGATTCTGATAACTGTTCTTGTGTCATTCCGTCTTTAATAATATATTTACCTTTTAAATCATCAAATGAATCAAATAATTTATAATAATGTTGTGCAGCAGCTCTTTGTAACAAAGGATACCTAGAAGTAGTTTCAGTAGTAATTTCACCTGTTTCAAACTTTTTAGCAGTTTCTAATAAAGCAGTTTCCCATTCTTTGTGAGCTTTCATAAAAGCTTTTTTGGCAGTAGTTATAGTAAGACCTGGAACAGTTCCTTTATATAATAAGTGTGCAAATTTAGCATCATAGTTATTAACAAATGCACCAAATCTACCAATAGCAGACATATTAGCATCATGTCTAAATACTTTATACATACCTTCGATTTGTTGTTCAAGAACTTTAGGATCATCTGATAAGTATTTACCGATACCTGTTTCTATTAAACATTTATTAAATGCTTTTTTATCTCCATTCATATAAGCATGAATAACATTTTTCATTCGTCTTTCGACAAATTTACGTTGTTGTTCTGCAGTTCTAACTATAGTATTTTTGCCTTTTTTAATTGGTTCTTGTGCTAATTGTGCAGCACGGTTATATGCATTTGCTAATACTTCTTCTGATTTAAATGCACGTTCACCTTTAAGAGATGATTTAAAATTATTTAAAGATGCTGGATCATTTTTAGCAAGGTTATCCATTATACTTTTTGTCTTATTGAATTCAGATACATTACCGATAGCACCAAATAAGTTAGCTGGATCCGCACTATATTCCATCATCATATCAGAAATTGTATTACATACTGTCTGAGTTCCTTTTAAAAATCCATTATCTGTTCCTGATTCTCTAACACCAACATCTATACTTGAATTAATTAAACCAACGCCTGTTCCGACTAATGCACCAATTAAAGCACCTAAAAGTCCGCCTTTAGAACCTATTTCAGCACCAGTTAGTGCACCAAATCCAGTAGTAGCTCCTATTTCAGCACCTGGATTATCTGCACCTAATGCTTCACGTAAATCCGACATGCTTTGTGTTATTCTACCTTTATCTCCTAAGCCATAAGCATCTGTTAATCTTTCACCAACATCTTCACCTTTTGCAACAGCAATAAGTGGTGCTTTAATTAAATTAGCAGCATAGTCTAAATCATCACCTATAGCACCTAGATTATTTAGTAATGCATTTACAGGATTTCTTCCCCATTCTATGAAATTATGATTGAACCATTCACCAGTAGCCTTAATAGTAGTATCAAACCAGTTATCGCCACCTAGACGTTCTCTAGCTTCAGCATTAAAAAATATATCCATTAAGCTTCTTACAGATTTAGCACGTTTTCTTTCTTGTATAATCTGCATACGCTTTTGATATATTTTTTGGTCTACTTTATTACGTAAACTTTCTAAAGATCGATTGTAATTATAAGTTCTAATAGTATTGAATCCTGCCATAATCATTACTCCTTTGTCTATATTATATATTATTTAGACAAATAAAAAAAGAGTTATTTCTAACTCTCTTTTAAAGCTTTTGTATTACCATCAGTAGCATAGAACTGAGCATAAGCACTAGCCATCGTATTAGCCCATTGATTATTAGCATTTTGGTTAGCCATCATAGCTTGTTGATTCCAACCAATTTGAGATTGTAATGCTTTAGCATAGTTTTGAGCACGAGCTCCTGCAAATTGATTTATAGTTCCATATCTTTGATCTGCATATTGTTGAGCAATTTGAGTAGCACCTGTTTGAGCAGCTAATAGGTTTTGTTGTTCTTGAGCTGCTAGTTGTGCAGTAGACATACCTGACTTTAAAGCTTGTTGTCTACGTTTAGCTATATCTCTTTCCATTTGTCTTTGAGACATACCTAATGTTCTATACATATCATTTTCTGCACGACTTAATTCTTCCATAGCAGTTTGATATGCTATATCACTTGCACTGTTTTGAGCATTTAATAATGCTTGATAATCTGCACCTAATGTTCCTAAAGTTGGTATATCTATTTGTTGATTAGTAATACCTGATTTAGCAAGTGCGTCACTAAATTGCTTTACCATTAAATCAACATTATTAGTTTCTGCGTCAGGTCCTAAAAGTGCGTCATAATTATCTGATATAAATTGGTCATATAAATCATCCCAAGCATCATTATGATACCAGCTCCATTCAAGATCATCAGGAATAATTTCTTTTAATTCTTTTTCAGTTAATTTACGACCTTCTTTAACAGTTCTGTTTACAATCGCTTCTAAGTATTTATTATAAAATTTATCATATTGTGGTTTCATATAATCACTTGAAGTAGCATACTCTGTTCCAGTATGCATATTATTAAATTTTTTTATAAAGTCTTCAAATGATATTTGTTTATATTTGCTGTCTGCCATGTTGCTCAACCTCCTTTTCTAATGCTTCAATTCTAGCTTTCTTTTTTGCTTGATCTTTTTCATATTGTAAATCATATATTGGTTTACCTTTTATATAGTATTCCATTATAGATTCTCTATCATCTAATTCTGGAATTACTTTAGTTTTAATATAAGTAGCTGCATATCTTAATCCCATTATTGCTTGTAATATACAGTTCGTAATACTAATACCTATTGAAAGTATCATAGCTAAACTAATATCTTCAGCAAGTGTAAATGCCATACTTGTAAAGAATAACATATAGCCAAATGATAATAACCATTTATGATAATTATCTTTTACTAGTTTAACAGTTCTAGTATCTACTTTTTTACGGAAATTATTAGTAGTATTTATATTTACGCCATTAATTACATATGATTCTGTAATTGCAACATATCTAATTTTGAAATACTTTAAGTTTTTAAATTGCCACTCAGGACTAAGATATTCTTCATATATTTCTATTTTCTTATCTATATGTTTTTTAAATAATTTGAAATTACGGAATCTACTATATCTAGCTTTGTTTAATTTATTAGTATATTTAAAATTAAACTTTCTTTCTTTTTCTTTATAATTAAGTTCATCTATACAGTATTCTATAGACGGAGTTAATTGATTTGATATTAGTGCATCTAAGTTATTTCTTTTCGTTTGAACTGTATCACCTAATTGCGTTTTTTTAGCAGCTGGAATTTCTTTAGATATTTGATCTTCCATAAGATAAGCATCTATTTTTATATTAGCCCAACTAAAGAATGATATAATTGTAGCTAATAACATTGTAGCATAGCTTATCCAGAAACCAACATCACTTAATCTGCCTGGATCCCAACTTGCTCTATACAAATCATTGATACCAATTAATGATAATACAATTATTTGTAATAGCAAATACGGAATTATTTTTAATGTGAATTTCATATATTATATTTACTCCTATATTTATCTTGACGTTTAGTCAATTTGATTTCTTGATACTCCTGTGAATAGTCTGTATCAAATGCATCTATTATATTGGCTATTACAAGGGAGGCAGAAACCCAAGTAAGGCATTTAACAAATGCATATATGTCATCTAATGATGCCCATGCAATACAGACTATTACAATTAGAGGAGCTGATTTATACAATGAAGTAACTACTATTCTAAATATACCTGGACTTAACCATTTAAGAAACTTGCGTATTAGATTTTTTAAGAAATAAAATAATATAATTATAGCTATTATTAGTCCGCCAGTTACACGAATTATAGGAGAACCATTACTAAATACTTTGTATGTATCATTAACTATAAGTATAGGAATTACTAAGAAGAATAATGTATAACCAAGCTTAGTAAGTATTAATTTCTTTTTTAACTCAGCTGGCATAATATCACCTACTTTAACTTTTCTATTATAGCATTAACTGCTGCATCTGTATCTGTAGCATTAACTTCTTCAATTTGTTCTTCTGTAGGTTGTTCTTCTAAAGTTAGCATTAATTTATCTTTAACATCTGCATATGCTTCTGGACATTTGTCATATATTTTTTGTAGTTGTAGTTTGACAGCTACATCTAAACTAGATCCAGAATATGCAACATGAATCAAGTCAATAACTGCACTGACAATTTCATTAGAATTTTTAGCATACTCTTCAGCATTTTTTAAATCATTTTTAAGCTCTGCTAATTCTGCTTTAAATGATTCAATTAAATTGTTTTTATTAAATAAATCTTTTGATAACTTTGTATTTTTAAATTGAAACACTAATGCAACAATACCAAAGATACCTGTTCCAGCTAAAGCAGCATATCCTTTTTCAATTATCATTTGAATAAAATCTAGAAATCCCATTATAACACATCTCCTTTATTTTTTAATTCTCGTATAGCTTGATATACTAATTCAAAATTGCTGTTTGTAGAATTCTCTAAAGCAGCTAATCTATCCATCATACTTTGTAATACAGAAGGATACCATTCGTTACTAGGTAAACCTAACACTAAAGCTTTTGTTAGTGGTTGTTTATCTGAAGTGTATACTATTTGTTCGCCTGTATATTTATTAGTTAATACAATGGTTAAACTTAAATATGAACCTTTTAATTTTGTAATAGGTAATATTAGACCTGTATCGAAAATTATTTGTTCACCATTACATAGTGCAGTTTTATTATAATCCTCTGGATTATTTACATCCAAATACTGAACGTCAAATGATATACCTTCCGTTATTGTATAACTGCCTGCTGGTAAATAAATATGATTTTTATTTAAAACAAGTTTCATTTTAATATCCTCCTTGCATATATTATAACATAACTATTTTTAAAATAAAACTATTTAGCATTAAGCTGCATGTAAACTATTGCATATTCTAATATATTTATATCAGATTCACAAGTTAAACTAAAGACTATTCTAGGAATTCTACCTCTTGCTGGAGCAAAGAATGTAACTTTTTGGAATCCTTCTAGATTCTCTACACTACCTTTATAATGAGTATTGATAGGTCTATGATGAATGTGCGTATCACAATTACCTACTTGATTTGGAATTACAAGTTTACCATCGGTATAAAAATCTATTGAATAATCCATAGATAATAAACTATCTGGTAATGCTCCTAAAAGTAATTTAATTTCACGGAATAATTTATCATTCATTAATGATATAGATTGATTACCCGAATCAAAATATACATTGATATAATTATATTTTAAATCAGCACTTAAAGTGTATTCACCTAAATCATTAGATTTAGTAAACTTGTATTGTATTACATCTTGTGGACTATTTTTAAATTCTAATAATGAAGCTTTACCTCGTCTATCATTATTACATAGTATTTTAAATCCAACTGTATTATTATCTGGAATAATATCATTAGGTTTTATATAAGTAGGTATATCATAAGTAGTCCATACTTTTGCATCTATACTATACTTATAGAATATAGTGATAGCTTTTTCTATACTTAACTTAATAGCTTGAATTATATACACATAACTATTGGTTGTATAACAGTATAGTTCATTACTATTAGTATTCCATACAGGCTTATAAATATCTATACTTCCGTCAAATTCAGTAAATGTAACAATATCATTTTCAGTAAGCTCAGTATATTTATTGTTATTATGAATACCTCGTTGATTTAATTTAGCAAACGAATAACAACTACTATATAAATTATTTTCATATTCTGTATAACTTGAATCATAGTATTCTGCTAAACCATTGTATAACATGGTTGCAGATACATCTATATTATCACACATTAATAAAACAAGTTTACGATTATACTTAGAATTATCTATTTTACCAGTATCATACAATACATTATTAGAAGCTTGAGCCATTAGTTTAGCTAATATACATTTAGCAGTATATGCTAATCGTTCATTAGTGGTAACTTCTGGAGTATCCATATATACAAGTCTGTAATATTGACCATCAAATTTAATAGTATCACCGTCCACTACTTCATAAGTATCTGGGACATTTATTGTATCTAATGATGGTGCGGCATCTGTAATTTTAGTAATAGTATTTAATTTACTAGAGATAGAAGTTTCTTCACTATTAGGATACCATTTCATATATCTTTCTTTAGCATATTGATACGGATTATCTAATAAATCATCTATTTGACTAGTAAGTTTTATTAAATATACATCTGATACATCTGATACATATTTATTTGATTTTAATAAATAACCTTGATTATTATTATTTATAAAGAATAAATCTTTACCTATAGCTCTAACAGTATCTATATTTTGTTTACCTAATCTGGTATTAGCTTGAATTAAGCTTTGTGTAAATGCAACTTCTGAACCATCAGTAGCAGTAGTAGATGGAACATTACCACTATGTAACATGTATATATCATCTGTTGTAAACACAACTAAACCATCTCTATGTGGGTATGCATACACTATAGGATTATCAAATGTAAATACATAATTACTAGGGAAATATGATATATCATTAAATGCAGAGTAATATAATGAATTACTGTTTGTATGATCTCCCCAAACTACAGTATGACCTAAATGATTTGTCATATTAACTGCATTACTAAATAGTGAATTTTTAGTCCATTCAGAATAATCAACTATTTCTTCACCATTTGTACCAAATGAATATACTGTCTTTTCTACAAACTCATCAGATTTGTATTGAACATTAGATTCATCAAGTTCTTCATAAGGAAATAATGTTACTTTAAATGTAGAAGTATCTATAATATCGGCTATAGATCGATTTATTGGAATTGAGTATCCATTATCATTTATATAATGACAATAATCCTTATTTAATTGAGTATAAGTAAGTGTAGTATCTACTGATATAGGATATTGTGTAGTTGTATAATTATTAGAATATAAAGTTTCTACTAAAACATTATAATCATCGAGTATGTCATTTATATCATTTATATCATATTCATTAATAGTATACGCTGCGGGAGTTTTAATTATTATATTTGTATAATCAGATCTATCATAAATATCATAAATTGCACTTATAGTATCTGTTGCACTTAGATCTAGTCTAATTAATTGTTGCAAATTGTCTACAGCAATAGTTTCTGATGTATCTATTTTATGATATTCTTTAATTAAACTCTTTGTATATATACGAGAACTAGGTATATTAGATGATGTGCTTATAAGTTCTTTTCTAATATAATATGTATATTCATCTCCATCATAGGCTATTACTTTTAATTTATAATGAGTATTACTTGATTGAGAAACTTCTAAACCATAAAATCCAATAAATGCCATAAAATAATCTGGAGTCGAATCGCCATATTCAGAAGTTAAATTTATATAATCACGAGGCATTTCTGTAGAAATAGTACCACTAAGGGTTGGATAATTATAGCTAGTGTTATTACTTAATTGCATATTGAAATTAGCATCCATATGCATATCAATCAAATCACCGTTAGATAATATTATTTCCCTAAAAGTTATTGTAGCAATGCCTGTATTATATATATTATTTGTTAAGTTATTACGAAGTTCAGTTTCTGTAGCATCATGATTAGTTATTGAATAGTCAGTAGTTAATCTAGGTAATGCTGCAGATACTGCTATTGATTTACCATCACTGCTTACTTTAAATATAAAATCAAAACTATCATCTTTATAATAGCTTGTTGAGTTTGTAGGATCGTGTGTACATATATTTTGATTACCGTTCATTGTAGATTTTCTATATAAATAATTAATACGAGTAATATTACTATTTAGTTGTCTTTCACTACCTATATCACTAACATTTCCTGTATATATACTGCTAAATGCATTTACACTATATACAAAACTAGATACTATTCTATATGTATAATTAGTATTTGGAGAAGTAATTGAATTTGATGAAAATCCAAAATAAGAAAGCACATCATTATTTACATCTGTATCTGATGCAGCTAATCTAAATAATGTTTTACTTGTATTAGCTGTTATCGTAGCAGTAGCATCTGCATCTATATTAGTTATTGTTAATATTTCTCTATAATGAGTTTCTGAAATACTAATATTAAAATTATTTGTTACTAAATCTTTTACAGTAACTTCTGTATTAGGACCATATTCAAATATTCCTTTATCAAAGTTATAAATGTATTCCAAATTATTTTTTGTTTTAGCAGTAACCATTACTCCATATTTTTTATTTGGTATTGCATAGAATGGTCTGATATAAAATGGATCTTGTTTAGTTTTATCTATAGATACTAGCATATTAGCATTACTAGAATTATTATATGGAGCTGGCTCTACTGGTGCATCATATAATGCAACTGTTGTAATATCAATTATTGCTTTATTTTTATTTTCATCAGTAACTGCTCTTGTATCGCCAAAATAATCAGAATAATATTGTGGACCATTTCGGTAATTTATCCAATCTTTATATATTGCTGGATTACTTGCAATTATATTAACACCATCTGCTTTAACATCAACTATATCTAAAGTTTGTGGTTTTATAATTTCTATAATTATCTTTTGTGCAGTAACATGATAGTATAGTTTAATAGGTCCTTTATATTGAATACTCGTATTTTTAAAAATAGCACCAAAGAACATAAAGGAATAATCTTGGTTGTTTATAACATGATTTAGTCTACCTTCATCTGACACTAATGCATAGATTTTATAATCAGCAGTTGAACCAAATAAATCTAATGAATCGTTTAATTCTGTAGTATATTCAAGTTTTGTATTATTAGTTATTATAGTTCCATATATATCGTTTTCTTTTTTATCTTCATTTATTACTTTAATGCCTAAATCAGCGGATTGAACATCTGTAGGAGTTATATTATTGTTATACATTGTTTCTGTAATTAAATTTGTAAATATAACATATTTTTTATAGAATTTATATACAAGACCTTGGTCTGTATCTAATATATTATTAGTAATTCCTTTTCTTAATTTAGTTGCAGAGTTAGATGATTCTAATTCTAAATTAGCAACAGCTCTACAAACAAACGGTTCTAGATCTGCGTTAGTATAATTCATACCTTTAATAAAAGGTTTATTAGTAAAGATTCTTTTTGGTGTTTGGTTATATGAATTATTTATTGGCATTTTCAGCATCCTCCTCATCATCTTCGTCTTGACTGATTATAAGTAATATTATAGGCGGTGCTATAACAAGAATAGCAACTAAAACTAAAACCATAGACATAATACCACCTTCTTATACCATAATTATATATTAAATAGAACTAATTGTAAATAAAAAAGGCACTAATGTGCCTTCATAGCTAAATAATATTTTAGTGCTTTACCTTCTGGAGCATCTTTATCATCTAAAAAACTTTTAGCCATTTTGTAATATACATTTAAGTCATTAGAAACTATACCATAATAATCTGAATAAATCATATTCATAACATAGTTCCAATCGTATTCATTGTATGTTTCTAATCGTAAATTATTTTGACGAGCTACGTTGTTAGTTTGCTCTAAAGTCCAATGAGGTCCTGAAGTTCCATCCTCATTTACCATATGTTTAGTAGCACACTCTAACATCCATTCATTAAAGTGACATCCGTAAGTTTCTTTATATAAATACATTTCAATATCATCATATAAATCATGATTTGTTTCTTTTATCATACTAACAATGTCATCAACCATTTCTCGTAGCTTTTCATCAGAAACATCTTTTAATATTTTCTTATGCATAATGCAACCTCCTAATCTAAATACTCTACATTAAATGTTGCATTTTGTAATGTAATAGCTACACCTTCATTAACAATACCTAATGTTACAGGAGCTTCACAGCAACCAACTTTTACAGTTCCATTAAATACTAATGTTCTAAATTCAGTATCTGCAGTTGTAATAGTTTCAGTTGCAGTAATACCAGGAGCATTTACGCCGTTCTTTTGAAGTGTTATAGTAACATCTCCTGCTTCAGGTGCAGTTACAATAAATGTACCAGTTACACTATAATATCCTGGTTTTCTTAAAAGAACTCCATTATTAACAGGGAATGTAATAGATTGATACTTATGTTGAATTGTAGTTAATGGAATAATTCCATTTGCTAAAACAGATTGTTCTGTCGTAGTAGTCATAAATGTTAAATTTGTTCTCATAATATTTTCTCCTTTCAATTAAAAAGAGCTGACATTAAATCAGCTCTAATGACATAATGTCGTGCCTAATGGCAATTAAATATTTCCACATCCGCAGTTGCAGAATGGATTTGCACCACTTGTATAAGTAGTTTGGTTAGGGTATCTTACAACGCCTGCTACAGCTTGATTTAATTCAAGTTGATTAATTCTAGCTTGCATTCTTTCGATCTTATCGCCAGTGAATAAGTCTCTAGTCTTTTGACCATCTAACATAATTGCTTCTTTAATAGCAGCAGTATTCATGGCGGCATTGTAATTTACACCATCGATGGCTCTTAATTGTGTGCAGCAACACTCATTTTGTTTAGCTAATAAATTAGCTTGACCTACAGCTAAACCTGCAACATCTCTTTGAAGTTCACCATACTTATCATTTATTGCATTTAAAGTATCGTGGAATGTTTGGTTAGTTGCAGCTACAGATTGAGCTGTTCCTGAAGTTACTGCAGTTAATATATCTCTAGTTTGAGCTTGAAGATTTTGGTTATCAAAACCACGGTTTACATCAGCTTGAATAGCTTCTGTACCTATGCCAGTTCTGTTTCCAAAGAAACCATTACCACCCCACATTAAAGCTAGGATAGCAAATAGCCATAAACCTGAACCTCCGAAACCAAATCCATCGCCATAGCCATAGCCACCACGATTAATATCCATTACTGGAGTAATTCCTGTTCCGTCCATAATCAGTTTTCTCCTTTCTAAAAATTTATAATATTATCATATCTAGAATTAGATAACATTAACCTGTAATAGATTTAATAAATTGCTGAGGATCTATTCCTCGTTGTCTACACATTTCACTAAATATTACTTGTGGATTTCCTCCACTTTTAATAGCATTAACTATTGGTTGAAGTTGTGGATTATTCCCTGCTAATCTTATAAATGTTTCATAAGGATTATTCGATTGACATATAGCTCTATACATTTCTTGTATTGGAGAGTTTTTAACAGTAGATTCATAAAAAGGATTAGGCATTTTCACCACCGCCTGTCTTATTAGTTAGTGCATCTATTTTAGACATTAGTTTATCAAAATCAGATTTAAGAACATATTTCTCATTGGTAGGTTCTACTAGATCAGATTCTGATATTTCAACTAATTTAAAATATCTAATAGTAGCTTGACCGATTCCATTAGACTGTTTCATATAACAGACTGGTTGATTACTGTCCATTAAAAGCATTGTTTGATTTGGTTGTACAATAAATGCCTTAGCTCCTTCTACTCCATTAACATATGAATATTGATTTAATTGTGGAGTTGTATAAGGATTTTGAAAGTTTTGATAATTATAGTTTGACATAGCCATGTCCTCCTTTATTTAATTTCAACTATAATTTAATGCAAAAGCACTATCAAAAACTCTCAACATAAAAAAAAATCTAGGAATTTAATCCTAGACTTTCATATTTTGTTTTAACTTGTTTTAAATATCTATATAATGTAGCTTCGCTTATACTGTTTCTATAAGCGTAGCCACTTGCATTTAGCTCTTTAGGTTTATGTAAATAGCCATATACAATATGTAAAACCTCATACCTAATACTAGGCATAAGGCTTATGAGTTCTTCTTCTGTAAGATTTTCAATACATCTTACATTAAGATTATTAAGTTTAGTTCTATAAGTATTTATTAAGACTTTTTGGTCTAAATAATCTCTTATATAATATGATAGTAATGTTAAAATAAAGGTTATAACCACTGATGATAAAATAGAAATAGAGATACTAACTTCTAAATTTATAACCACAGTAAATACTAAAATAGAAATTATACTACAAAGGTAGATTGAGTGTGAATGATATTGCTTATCGAACAGACCTCTATAGATATAGAATATAACTATTGTAATACTGGTTTCTATAAGTCTATTATAGAAATAAGATATAAGGAGAATTGTTCCTAGTGTAACTATTCCTAGAATATAATACAGTGCATATTTAATCTTAATCTTCGTCTTTAGATTCATTCTTAATATCCTCTAACATTTCCTTGTAATGCTTTTCAACAACAGCCTTATCAAGTTTATGTAGTTTAGCGATTTCTTCTACTAAAATAGAATCTTTTTCGCCGAAGAATAGTATAGCTACAATACCCATATTATTCATCTCCTTTCTTTCTATTTAGTATATATTGCACATGAAGATAATATAAAACTACCATAATATAATAATCAATCAACATAATTAAGTTTAAAAGGAAATAGTCCTTTTCTAAATAGAATCCTAGATTTCTAATCCATAAACTTACTTGTTGAAATAGTATTATAACAGCAATTCCTATTAATACTAATAACCAGTTCTTACCTTTACATCTAAGTAGAGGTATAAGTAGTAGTATAATGGCTATTTCATATGCCATGCCTATGTATTGATTTAAACCTTTCAATGTCGAACAAGGCAAACAGACCAGTATAAACCAGAGGTCTTTACCGATCTTTTGCTTTGTCATTGTTAGATAAATCAAATACGTAGACGGGATATATACTATGGTTGCAAGGATATATTTTAACCATAAATGATTATCAATATAATCACATGCATTTATAAAGTTCTGATTATTAACAACTATATTGAATATATTAGCTCCGCATAGTTTAACTATAACTGCAGTTACTAATAATACCCAACATGTAATAATCATTACTCTATATTTATTTTTCATCATAATTATATATCTCCTTTGCTATCATAAACTATCATATTTAACATTTCCTTTGCTTTTTGTTTGCAAGTTTCACGATAGACTTGAAGATCTTGAAATTCCTTTGTATGTTTTTCGTTTGGTTCTGCAATAAAGTTATTTAGTATTGCTTCTACTCTATCCGCTTTATATTCTTGTCTTAAAAGGTCATTGACAACTCTACCATAGATTTGATCAGCTCTATCAGTTCCTTTTACAAACTCAACAATTTTCTTTAATTTTTCATCATAAATTTTCATATTATACTTTTACCTCCTCAACAAGATAATCAATCTTACTTGGCACTACTTGTTCGTAAGTGTTGTTTGCTACAAGTGTTCCGTTTTCTTCTACCTCAATAAAGTTATTATCTATATATTGGCTTATATCGGTTTCTATTGGTGTTTCTAGTTCGTAATAAAGAAAATAATTATCATACTTTGCTTTAAATTCAGCAATCGAAGAACAACTTAAATCCTTCATATTAACTGATGTTGTAGGCGCTGTTCCGCAACCTGTAATTTCTAAATTTGATATATATTTATAATCTTTATCAACTTGGGTAAAATTAACTAATAATAATGGACTTGTTTTAGTTTGCATTTTATTTGGTGCATAAATGTAAAAAACACTTATATTTGAATTATAATTCATTGTTAAATCTTTAATTTGAATTCTACTTACATTTTGAACATAAAACCACTTTTTTCTAGTAGTATCATAGTAAATATAGTTATAGCAAGTATCATTGATACCCCAACCATAGCCTGGAAGGGCTTGAACTTCAGCAGGGATTTGTTTTGTTTCGATTAAACCACGATATTGTTTGTAAGATACTGCAGAACTGCCAACATTTAACATCCAATCACTTATATCTGTTATTAAAGCCCAACAATAACGCCAATATTTCGTTCCACTAGGCGTTGTAAATGTATAACTTGCTACTATTTGAGAACTTCTTGTTTGACTAATTTGATTATAATTTTCATCATAAAAAGCAATTCTTGTTCCCCAACCTGATGTTCCTATTGCAGTTCCGCTTAATGTATAAGTTGTATTCTCTTGAATAGGCATATAATATTCAATGGTTTTCCAAGATGATGAATTACTAATTACTTCTCCATTATCATTAAGAGATTTACCATTTGTATAAGTATAAGTATCTTTATCAAACAAATTCGCACCATAACTCTTAACTGATGTTACTGCACTATCTCTTATGTCCTCAAAACCTTGTTTAAATTCAGTTGGTGCAGTTGAGCCACTTACTAGCATTGGTTTAATAATAAACCAATCATCGCTGGTAAATGTTCCCATTCTTAATTGTAATCTTCTCATTTCATAAGTTGATGTGAAAGACGCATAATTATTAGCAATATGTAAACTAATATCAGTAGGATTTCCATCTTCATAAGTTAATCTCAAATATGTTCCATCAAGAGTAGTAGAATTATTAAAAGCTGAAATTACATAAGAACCAGCCGAAATATTTAAGCTGTATCTTAAATTGATTACACCACTTGCTGTGCCACTCCAAGTTCCTTTTAAATAAACAATTCCATTTTCAATTTTGTATGTTACACCATTGACAGTAGTTTCAGCTACATCATTCAAAGCAATTAAATTCTCACTCTTATAACTCATACCACCTAACTCATTAATCTTGCTTTTTATAGCACCACTAGGCACTATCTTTTCGTAGGCTATTGTGTTATTACTCTCTATATCTAAATCGTATGTGCCTAATTCCCATCTTAAATCTTCTTTTACTTGTGCTATACTATCATACACACACTTTGCACTCGGATATTCATTATCAGTTGATGAACTAGAAATTGAAGTAACTTTGTTTGATAAGTTTTCTTTAGCAGATAATAAAGTATCAACTGTATTCTTTAAATAATATTGATGTGTATAAAATTCTACACTCCAATTTTTATTTGTACTTACTGTTAATACATTATAATGCTGATAAATATATCCATTACTAACAGCGGTAAGCCACATATTTACAAATCTAATAGAATTATTATTAACATTAACAGAATCTTTTTCATACCTAGTATAGCCATTTCCTAATGCTATTATTGCATAATCTTTTAAACATTCTGTATATTGTTCGTCAGTAAGTGTTCCGCTAGTTCCACTTAATTCAATATAACCTATTTGCGATTTGTCAACTTTACCAGCTAAACCTCTGTAAACACCACCAGATGATACTGGATTTGATGAACCTGAGGTAGGAGTTGCATCAATATCTAACTTAGTTTCTAGTTTATAGAAAGTAATAGTAGTTGATGTGATAGATCCAACCCATCTATCAGGAACATCAGTTTCAGTAACAGATATAATATCACCAACTTTTAAATTTTCTAAATTAAAACTATTTCCATCAACATCAATAATTTTATTATCATTTATTGAAATTGTAATAGTATTACTACTTGAATTAAAAGAACTGTTTACAATATTTGTTCCAATTTCAGTATCATCAATTACATAGTTTTTTGTTTTTCCTTCTGCAATTTCAGCAAGAGAAGAAATAAGATTAAAAAATTCATAAAATATATCTTGAACTAATTTCGCACTTGGATATTGTTCGTTAGTTGCCTCATTCCAACCGCCTTCCATAAAAGTTGAACCAAAAGTTGTTATTTTATTAGCTGTATTTTCTGTATTTGCAAATGCACGATTAACTAATAACTTATATTCATCTATTTGCTGTCTTGTATATATTTCAACTAACTGTAATGTGGAATTTGTATATTGTTTATTTCTTATAGTAACTATTATAACTGGAACATTTAACATAGTTCCCACATAACTTGTTGAATTTGTTGATATATTAACACTATAAAATTTTATAGTTGAATCATTCATATCAGTTTTATAATAATCTATACCATTATACTTAATAATACAAAATGGTTTTAAAATTTCAGAATATTGTTCATCATTCAATGTGCCACTTGCAGTAATTAATTCAACATACCCTATTTGAGACTTATCAAGTTTTGTATTTAATAATGTATTTATTTCTGCTTTGGTATAACTTACTATAGAGATAATAGGTTCCCCATTATCATTGGATATAATGTAAATATTACTATCACCATATGCTAAGATATTATCACCATACTGTGTAAAGATATATGAATAAGATTTGTTATTTTCTAAATAACAACCTGCTATAGCCTTAGGACTATTTTCAGATTTCATAACCGACCATACTGCTCTAAATAAATCTATTCGAGATTCAAATTGCACTTCAATAGGTAATAATTCATTTATATCAGTAATAGCTTTATCATAATTAAGCTGTGCATCTATATCATAACCTCTAATATTTACTTCTACTTCAACAGGTCTGTAATAATCTATAAATGCATCAAATGGAATAAATATATAAATATACTTATGTAAACCTTCTTGTATTTCTTCATTAGCATTTTTAGGAATAAGATGTCCATATGGATTCTCTGCTCTAACACCTATTGTTGGAACCTTTTGTTTATTACCTTCAATAGTTCTACTAGAGCATTTACCATATGATTCATCATACCATACTTTACCTGGATTAGGTATTTCTGTTACATGCCTTGATGGTTCAAAATCAAAGAAGTTATTTGATTGTTGTCTTAGTGGCATCCATTTATATAAATCTGAAATAAGTTGACGTTTATATTTAGTAAGCTGAGATGCATATGTTTGTGTTCTAGACGTAGTAGCTAGTTGTGCATTATCCATAGCAACAACTATATATGTTACTACATAGTTTAATATATGTGTATCGGACAACATGTCATATCCCAGATTATCGTAATCTGCATCAGATTCTGATACTAATGGAGCATTAGCTAAATATCTAAATGGTTCTATTTCACCATTAACATCTGCTATTGCTTCTTGAAAATAGGGATATATATCTGAATATGTCCAGTTTGTCTCACCAAATGATTTAGCATTAACTGCATCAACTATTTTGCTAAGTTTCATACTAATCCTCCTTTATTATAAAAATAAGGAGGAGCTATAGAGCTCCTCCCTCTAATTGAGCAACACCGCCGTATTGTCCTGTAGTAGCTTGCATAGCTGCAACTTTAGCATCTATGTTTGCTAAATACTGTGCGATAATTGGAACATATCTTTTAGGAATTCTTCGTTGCACTCCATCAGCAGGGATTTTAATAGTCTGCCCATTTACTGATGCGATAACTTCTCCTGTGTATTGTCCATAAATTTGAGGAATAGCATATAACACTGTTTCCTCTTGTGAAATTCTAACAGCAAGATTGTTATTTTCCATCATTTTACGATTGAAATCCTCTTCTATTTTAATTCTACTTGGTGTGTTACTTTGTGTAACTACTGTTTGAGATGCTGCCTTAGCAGGAGCAGCTTGTAAAGCTGCTGACACTGCTGAAGCAATCATAGTTTGAAGTTGTGATTCTGTTAATTGGATGACCTCATCCTTTTCGGGTAAATCACTAAATCCCTTGCGATTGTTTGCCATAATTAAATTCCTTTCTTTTTATTAGTCTCTATTTTGTTCAATTACATTAGTGTTAGTTGAATCATGAGCTTTAGCTGTATTACCAGTTGCACCGTCTACACCTGGAGTTGCAGCAGGACCGAATTCATCAGAACCCTTGAAGTATGGAACTTGACCCTTTGGAACATTGAATCTGTTAGTATCAACATTACCAGTTACTGGGTTAACCTTACCATAAGAGTTATAACCTTGTTCAACTTGTAATTGAGTATATCCATTTCCTGGAATCATATGTGAGTTAGTATTCATAGAAATATTGCCTCCCTTAGTTCCGTTTCCATAAGTATACATTAAATCATTAGTATCAACTGCACCAGTTGGAATTGTATAACATACAACTACTGCTTCAGGTTTTAATAATGAATAACCTAATGTATCACACTTCATACCAATTGATTGTCTTTGATCGATTGGGTCTAATACACCAGCTGAACCTAAAGGTTTAGTATACATCTTGAAATCAGTATGTCCTTCAATACCAGTTTCAATTAATGCATCCTTACCAATTAAGATACATCTATGGATTGGGATTTGTTTAAATGCAGCTGCTTTTAAAGCTGTAACTTCAGCAGATGTTAATGCAACATCATATGTTCTAGTAGTAGTTTCAGTATCAGTAGCAGCAACATAAGTTAATACTTCCTTATCACACTTGATTGAAGTTGATAATGCAGCAATATAACCAGTAGTTGCATCATCTAGGTTCCATGTTACCTTTTCTGGAATATAAGAACCATCTGATAATCTAGCTTCTTTTACTGTTCTATAAGTTGATGGAACATTTAAATAATATGTAGTCTTAGTAAATCCTGTAACTGCATCATTAGCACCAGTTGTATTAGCTACTACTGTAGCATAGATTCTTAAAATCTTAGTTGGGTTATTATTAGAATCAATAGAATCTAATTCACCTGGATTAGCTAATTCATAACCATAAGCATAATCATCTAACATAGTTTCTCTGAACTTAATATTGAATAATACAGGTAATTCACCATCTGCATAAGCTTCGATACCTCTCATTTGTCCATAGTATGCTCTTAATAGTGGGTCTGTAATTAAATCAAATTTAACTTCAGGAGAACCAATTAAGTGGAAGTTGTTACCTTCTTGAGGTTCAACTAACATTCTCTTCATTCTAGCTACCATTACTCTGTAGTCGTTATACTCTAAGTGGTCGCCAATCATAATATGGTCTAATTGTGCACCAGTGAAGGTAGAGCTACCTTTTACATAACCTGCAGAAGCTGGAACTAAAATTGAAGGTGAGTGTAATAATTCATTACGTGCTAATCTTTCCTTTGTTCTAACAGCTAGTTTACCATACTTTTCAGTATAGATTGCAATAACTGGGTCGATAGTCTTGAAGTTTACAGCATCTGTAAATTCCATATATCTACCATATGCATTGTATGTAGCTGTGAAGCTTTCAACACGAGTCTTATCTGATTTAGGTGGAATACCTTCAGGTAATGGTGTTGTATGTTCAGTTAAAGAACCATATCTCTTCAACTTCTTATTTTCATGTCCTTCTGGAACATAATAAGGTTTTGCATATTGTTGGAAAATATAATTTTCAGCACCTAATTCGATAGCATCTAAAAGATACTTATCATAGAAATCCTTGATAACAAGGTCATTAATATCGTTACCTAATTCTTTATTGAAATAGTTAACCATAGCGTTAATACCAATTCTATCTGATAACGCATTTAAATTGTTTTGTGGTTCAAAAGCCATAATAAAATTCCTCCGTTTTATTTACTATATTTAGCAGCTAATGCTTTCCAATCCACTGTCTTATTAGAATTTGATTTGTTATTATCATTTGAGTTTGGTAACATTGACCCATTGGGTGTGTTAATTGGAGCATTTTTATCTTTAGTATATTCTGCTTCCCATTTTTTCTTCTCTTCTTCTAATCTACGTTGATAAACATAATCAGTATTAAATTGAATAAAGAATGTTTCTAATGGAACATTAGAAGTCATAGGATTAATACCAGCATCAATAAGTTGTTTAGTAAACTTATCAAATGTAGGTTTATCTATACTGTATTTAGAAACTAAATCAGTAACCTCTCTACTAAACTTCGCTTGTTGCTCATTTTGTCTATAACGTTCATTCTCCTTCTCCAAATTCTGAATACGTTTTTCAACATCGACAGGTATTTGGTTTTTTTGAGCTTGTTGCTGAAGCTGCTCCTCAGCCTTCTTAGCGATAAAATCATTAAGATTTTCAAAGCCCATAGCTTTAACAACAGTTTCTATATCGTGTTGTTGTTTAAGTAATTGAGAGTTTTCAGCCCTCATCTTTGCAAAAGCCTGATTAGTCTTTTCAGTATTGTCAGGTTGTTGCGGTTCATTGTTTACTCCATTACCGTTAGCTGCTTGTTCTGTGCTAGGGTCTTTGCCTTGTGGATCCTTATCAGGCTCTCCTGCTGGTTCTGTGCCAGCTCTTCCATCTTGGAATGCACTAAATGCGTTCTGTAATTGAGTATCTACGTTATTATCGTTTTGCATCTGCCTATCTCCTTTTCCAAAATATGAATGGCGAGTTCATATTTCTTTTTTTTATCTCGTATTTAAGGTATACGGAACCTTTACTTATATTATAGTTTAATAATTTTTTATTGTCAATAAAAAAGCCGTGAGATATTTTCTCACAGACCTTCTTGTTGTGCTTGTGGTGAACCTGCAGCTACATTTCCTAATTTAGGGTTCTCTCTCATCATTGCTTTTTCATCTGCTAACATTTGAATAGCACCTTCTGGAGAAACACCTTGTTGCATTAATGAACTGAAGTTTACTACATTCTCTGTAATTTCTTGTGTATCATTTTGAACTCTTTGAGCTTCAATACGTTGTAATATCTTATCCTTTTGTGGGAAGTCTTGATACTTCAACCATTCCTCTGGTGTAATTAGAGGTGGATTCATTTGATATTGACCTTGCATTTCAATTATAGTTGTAGCAGCATCTGCATATCTAACTCTATTCTTAGGTAAATATGGAGAAGCGTTCATGCTGAAATCAAATTCAATTTTCTTTTCTCTTATATCTTTAAAGCTAACCTTATATACCTCTTTTAATGCAGGATGATTTGCTTTATTAAATACACTATATTCATCACCGAATTCTACATAGAATTCATAAATAAGTTTAGTTAAGTTCTTTACAAAGTGCTCTAGCATAGAAATTCTAGTAGCATCAGTAAGACTTGCTCTTTGTTGAACACGCTCAACTCCACCTGTTGTAGTAACTGAATTAGTTTGTCTACCTGTATAAATAGGATCTATTCCTGAAATTAGGAAAATAGATTCTTCAAGCTTTGCTCTATACTCTACTAAGAAGTTAGGTAAGTCAGGTAAATCTAATTGGTGAACTGCTTTAGTAGGATCACCATCAACTGGAATAGTAGCATCTGGGTTATTAATATTAGCAGATAAGTAATCAACACTAATACCAATATCTCTTCTCATAATAGTTGCTCTTCTTTGTTGAGCATACACATGAGTAATACCTATTGAGTCTAATAAGTTTAATGCTAAACAGTTTCTTAAACATAGTTTAGTTACATTAAATCCATATACGTCTTTAACAGGAGGTAATCCGTACAATACACCTACTGGGAATTGATTAGGTTTAATATTTTCTTTAGAATCTAAAATGGTTTTCTCATCTGCAATTATGTATTGGTCAATGCCACCTTTTTCATTTTTAATGAATGCATTTAATAAATGAACTACATCATCTCTTGAGTTAGCACCTCTAGAATCTATGTATCCTCCGCCATAGTATGATGAACTAAAGTTATCTTTATTGTCTTTATCTTTAGGTAGCTTTTCTGCATAGTCAGGATGTTGTCTAATCAAATCTCTTCTAGAAACAACCTCTGCAATAAATAATGCACTACCTTCTTGATAAACTCTAACAGCTGGATCTAGATATAAACAAGATGTATCTATAAATCTAGGTTTAATCTTTTTATTTTGTTTATCCCATTGAATAAGAATGGCTCCAACATTTAAGAGTGCAGCCCTATCTCCTGCTAAAAGCTGATAATGATTTAGTTCAACATCGTCATATACATATTCTAAAAATGCATTAATGTTTCTTGCTAAATCTTCATCCTCTGCAGTTCTCGCATTAACATCTGCAATATATCCGCCTGAATATATACTATTAACCTGATTTTGTTTAATATAGTTAATGTAGTTTGTATCAGAAAGCATTTGGTGCTTAGGCAACTTAGCTTTTACATGACTCCAGAAATTACCTGAATCATAAGCGTCAAGTTGTCTACACACCCTGTCATAGCCTGACTTTTCAGATACAAAGTAGTGAAACACATCTAAAATGTCTTTTAATTCCATAGCCTATACCTCCAAAACAATATCTTCTAACTTGGCTCTTTCTTCTAATACTGCTAAATAAATTTCCATACCTTCTAATTGATCATAATATAAACTTCTAGGACAAGTTGGTGTAAAGCTTAGTTTACCTTCATCCCATAGTTTACACATATTAACTAGCTTATCATATCTTATTTTTAATTGATAATATTCAGCTTTAAATCTATCCTTATAATCTGGTGATAGCATACAACCTACAGTTTCATTTAATTCTTTCATTGTTTTGCCTCCTCATTTTCTTCTCCAAATAATTTATCTGGGTCTGCCATTATATCGAACCATGCTTTTAAATCTGATTCAGATGCTTTCTCTGGATCCTTATTATCTTTAGGTTTAGCTACTAAATCTTGTCTGCATTTTAATTCCATAGCCTTAAGTTTAAAATCCATTTCAGCTTGCTTTAATGTTAGGGCTCTGTCTTTTTCATTTTCAGATGCCTCATGTGCTTGAGTATTTGTGTATATTACATACACCGCAATACAAATAAATAAAGCTATAACTACAAAACATAATGAAACAATTACTACGTCTAAATTTACCATAAATCTTCGTCTCCTAAATCTCTTAATTGTGTTGATGTTTTTCTATGTTGTGGCGTTGCATCAGCGTAAGGATTATACATTTGTCTAGCTTTAGCTACTTGTTCATCCTTATATCTTTGATCTGCAACAGCTACACCATTATTATATATCATATAATTCTCAAAGTCTAGTTCAAATGGAATATCCATCATAATAAATTCAAGTGCATTAACGCCGTGGTTTCGTTTATCAACTGGCTTATCCATGTTAGCTCCGCCTTGTTTTTCTAAAGACTTGTCTGGGAATTTATAATCATTAATTTCTGAACAAAGTCCTGGACAGGCTTCCTTGTCAATTTGAAACCTACCCGCCTCTATGAATTGGTTAAGATGTAAAATTCTAGAGTTCAAATCCATTTGTGCAGGTTTGAAATATGCTCCTTCACTAAGAAACATTTGACCTATTGTTCTAATAACTCCTCTTTCTGTATCAGTTCTTTTTGCAAAACTTCTACCGTCCATTACAGGAGTTAGCATCTGACCCCTAGGTATTTTATCTACAATCTTAAAATATTCTGTGCATATGTCGTGAATATTTCTATTGTTTAAAACAATCTCTGCAAATGCAGTTACCATCTTGCTTGAACAGTCAATATGTAAAAATACAAAGTGAGTATTATCTGAAATACCGTAGTCCATGCCTACTGCGTATTTAATACCTAGCCCTTGTCTTAATGTTATATCCTTGTGTGCCTTTTCACACGAAATAATGCTTGGATAAACTAAACCTTCTGCATACTCGAACGAACCTTCTAGGAATCTTCTTATCCACCAGCCTGGTTTACCTTTACTAATCTCTTGTTTAAATCCAGGTGGTAAATGGTAATTTGCTTCTGTTGGAATTATGTAAGATGTTCTGTTAGCGTCTGGTTCTAATATATCATAATAAGGTATAGCTCCGTATGAAACAATCAAACCACTGTTTAATAAAAACTGCTCTCTTATCCAGCCAGAGTCAGGGTTAGATTCTAAAGTTCCTTGTCTTACATCGCACTTAACTCTAGGAACAGGTTGTCCGTTCTCATCCTCTGTATATAATATATTACCGTTATCGTCTGTTTCATACACTACTCCGTTTGTATTTCTTAAACGAGTCTGTAGCTGTGTGAAGTTATCAAAATCAATTTCAGATGCTTCTACTAAATGGAACCTTGTAAGGTTCAATGAACGTAGGTTACCTTCGTCATTCATCGGTCTATACATTAGTTCATGCCCGTTATTGAATGTAACTTGATTCTTTTGAACACTGTACTTTTTAACAAAGTCGATTGGAAAGTCAGTTTCAAAATCTTTCTTCGCAGTATTCTCTAACTGAGGTAGTGTATCTGCACCCATTAGTGTTCTGCCCTTCGGAACTAAAAGTATATGCTTCTCATCGTCCTTGAATAGAACAGTTGTTTTAGATGAACCATATCCTCCAGCTACCATTAGGTATCTTGTTGAATCAGCATGTATGTCCTGTTGAAAGTCCATAGGTATATATGTGTCTATGTAGGTCTTACACTGCGGTCTAGAACACTTTACCCAGAATGTAGATTCTTGTTCATTTACACTCTTGCAAGGAACAGTTCTTGCTCCGCAACGTGGACATCTAACCTTTTTCTTGTCTATGTATATCATAAGTCTGCCTCCTATGTCTATTATAACATGCAGTGGTTCTTGTGTAAATAAAAAAGACCGCTGTGTAGTGCGGTCTATGAGAAGAATAAAAAGTAGTAATTATACTACACTTATATTATAGCACGAATTATAAGAAACGCAAATTATTTTTATTTTTTTTTACATATTTAAGTGAGTGTTATTAGAGATATAAACATACCTGCAGCCGATTAAGACCATGAAGGAGTTCCTTATTTTAAAACCCACCCCAGGGTCAATAATACTTAAGCGTGAACTTCGCCTAAAGGGTGAAGTAGGTATGCATTGTTGGCTGTATCCTGCTTACATTAAATAAGGAGGTGAATAATACACCGCACAAATAGCCAACATACTGGTTCATCGTTGGGAGTGCATCTGTCAGGAGGATGCACTCAGCTCGTTATATCCTGTCACATTACACTCATAGAGGAGAATAATATGAGAACATTAGAAATCAATGTAAGCCTTGAAAACAAGGCATATCCTTACACTAGCCCAGCTAGTGATAATTGGAAAGTTATTACAGTAGGTAATAACAATTACGGAATTAGATTAATACCTAATTCTAAAAATATAATCATTAGAGGACAATATCCTCAAATGTATTTCGAGTCTTTGACTCAAGATTGGGAAACTCTTTCTAGAGAAATTCCAAACACATTTACTAACGAAAGATTAGTGAATAGAATCAAATCTAAGATGTTAGATGTAAAATACCATTTCACTAACATCAAGAACTACTGGTTTAAACCAAACAAACCAGTTGAATCTGTAAGCAGATTCATCAACTTTGATGATTCTATAACTTACAGAAAAATCATATTCGATCAAAAGATCGAAAAGAAAGAGGAATACAACTCTTTCAACAATACGACTAAGGAATTTAGTCGTGAGATACTAGAAGGTGAAGATCTTCTACTACATAATTTAAAGCTAATTGACTTAGGTCAAGCAACTTTAAAGCAATTAGAGGATGATATAAAACAGCATCCTCACAAGTATGATATTACATCATACAAGAATGAGCATACTAAGAGTGTGCTTAAGCAATGTACTGCTTTAATAATAAAGCATACTCCTCGTAGAAAATACGAGGCACCTGTATATTATGATAATAAAACAGGTGAATCAAATATGATTTATTACAAGACTTACACTCTTGTAGATTATCATAATATTACTATTAATTGTAATAGTAATATCCAATACTTATTACCTAAGAAGATTAGAGAAAATAAGTATTTAAAAATTAATTTCAGTGATGAAATTAGCTGTAGACAGAATTATTCTGTTTACAAGAAACAATACATCGATGGTGCTCCTGCCATTGATGAAAATGGTAATGAGATATATGGCTTCGTAGGTCATATAGATCACGACCAAATCAAGACATCTATCATAGATGTTAAAGACATCTGCTGCTTCGGTGGTAGACAAAAGATAAGTGGTAAATACCATTTAGTCAAATTCACTGACTCAAAAGAGTCAGATGATTTAATGGAGGTAGTTGCATCACCAAATGCTACTATCAATGAGTATAGTGTTTGGGCAAGTATACCAGACATACATATAGAGAATATGATAATAGAACCTAGTGCATATGATTGGTTAAATCAATTCATCGGTTCTAATTATCGTGACAAATATAGCAACGAAGAAATTCTTGCTATTATTAAATACTCTGTTCAAGGAGAAGATACAATCCTTGAATTAAAACATTCAGCCTCAAATGGCATGTTCAAAATCACTAGTGATTTAAATCATTTGAAATCATTAGGATATACTGGAGAAATCTGGTATAGAATAATACATGATGAACGAATGGTCTATGACCTTGAAGATGCATCATTAAATGGAGATGATCCAGAAGATGATTCTGGAGATAGTGCTCCAGTATTATATAAGAATGATTGGTACGAACTATGTACTAATTATAATAACTATAAGATAATAGACGGTAAGATCTATTTAATCTTTAAGTTATAATGAATTATAGGCATTAAGTAACAGCCTATGGATATGAGGTCCAAACTGAACATGGTAAATATCCATAGGCTATTTGCCTATGATTAAAAACAAAAAAAAAATAAAAGGAGAAATAAATTATGTCAAAATTACACATTAATTTAGTAAGTAAAACTTACACTAATCATATCTTATTTAATAGAATACCTTCAAATATTGGAAAATTAAATATTGTTAAAAATGTACCAGTTTGGAAAATTCATGGTAATGATAACCGCTTAATAATGATTATTAATAAACCATATACTTTCAAAACTGAAAAATATTATACTTCAGAAAAATCAGAGTTACTTCATGATTTTAGTGTTATTAAAAATTCAAACGCTACAGCATTTGAAAAATTAAGAGCATACAGAAATGTAAAAGCACAATTTAATGCTCGTATTAAATCACCAAGTTATGGTAATGTAGATGATATTGAAAAAATCTACATTGACACTAAGAAATTAATATTTAAATCCCAAACTGAGATATATTATGTGCATGATAAATCTGTTAGAAGAGTTAAAGCTAACAGTAAACTATTAAATAGTTTATTACGAAACTTTCTAATGCATATTATTGATAATAATTTAAAAGAAGATTTTGCACCTGTACTTAATCTAATTTTCAAATGTTTTTATAAAAATTATAATAATGTATTGAATATAGCTACTATAACTGGAAACACATTAATAGATGAACGTTATGTATATCACTTTTTAGATTTAGCTGATAGATTAGGAGATATAACTATTCCTAAATTTATTAGAAAACTACTTAATACATATAGTTCTAAATTAGGAATTATACGCACATTTGTTGATTTACATAGAGCAGGTGTTAAAGACACTAACGCTATAAAATCAATAATCAACGCATTGATATTACATGACGGGGATCAAGAAATGAGATGTGTAAACATCGATAAATACAGTTTAAACTATTATAAAGCACTTAAAAAGTTTTATAAAAATACAAATGTAAATCCTGACATGGTATTTGCAAATAGAATAATGTATAATAAGAAAGATACTAATCTATATTACACAATCGCCGACTGTATACATATGCATTATAATGTAATGTTAAATAGAAGATTCTATAAAGATAAAGATTTAATAGCATTAGATAAAGATATGTATAAAATGTCTATAGTAAATTTACATAACTATTTAGCAAAAGTAATCAGAAATGATCATGCTAAGATTAATTACAGAGAGTATGATAACTCTGTGAATAGCTACTTAGAAAAAGAAGTAGAAGGTTACAAATTTATATTACCTAGAACTTCATTAGAAGTTGCAAGAATGGCAGATATATTTCAAAACTGTGTAGCAGGTTATGCAACAAGAATTAGTGAAGATGAAATAATCATGTATGCAACTAATAGAAAAGATATTATTGATTATATTCAAAATGATATAGGCGATTATCATAAAATAAGAGAAAGTCTTACAGAAATTGATATGCCTTTATGCATTGAAATTAGAAAAAATCGATATGGAAATGGTTTTTTACATATAGAAAGAGAGTCTCTAGAAGTTATACAAAACTACACATTAAATAATAGATTGCCAGATGGTAAACTTCAATATATATCAAATTTATACTTTGATAGTGTAGAAGTTAAACACGATTGCCGTTTATATGATAATCTTCCATTTTAATAACTTATTATAAACACATGGGCATTGACTAAGCGTGGTCGATGCCCTTTTTTTTTAATTTATTCCGCACAGTTTGTGCCTACCGATAAGTCCAATTAGTTTATATACCAGATTAGTTGACCTAGTTTCAATTATTAGATGCTACAATACAAAAAACCATTGCAAAATAGAAAAAATGCCAAAAGTTATATTTGATTTTCATTCGCTAAATTATTTTACCCTTAAAAATAACACGGTTTTCCGTGCCTACTAACACGACTTTCCGTGTTAATTACTATTATTTACAATTTAATTGTATACAATTTAATATCCAATTTAAAAGACATTTTCAATATATAATATATAATAAGATAAAAAAAAATAAAATAAAATGAATGTTATTTATGAAATATTTAATATATAAAATGAAAAATAATAAAAAATAAAATAATTTTATATGTTATTTATGAATTATATAATTTAAAAAATAAAAAAATAAAAAATAAATTATATAATAAGTTATTTTTGAATATTATTTAATAATAAATAAAATGATATATAAAAATAAAATAAATTATATGTTATTTTTGAATATTATTAATTAATATTATATAAAAAATCCATAAAAAATAAAAAAGAAAGAGAGGATAATTACTATGGGATTTTTTGAAGAATACACAGGTGATATTCTTGCAGCACCTATTGGCAAGAAAACAAGAAAGGTTAACTTAACATTTGTTGGTGTTAACGAAATGAACAAGGAGCAACTTAAAAATGTTGCAATCGGAGGAATGGCTACATTCGATTTCATCTTCAAGAGCGGGGATACAGAATGCACTATTACTAAGAATCAGGCTAAGAAAACTGCACAAGGATGGCAAAAATACAAATTTGTCAAGAATTTCATCGATAATATGAGATTAGTTGCAGGACTAGAAGTTGGAGAAAAGAATTCAAAAATGATCGGAAAAGAATTTACAATTCTTATCTACAACAATGCGAATGGATTACCTGAATATGACATCTATCTAGGAGACGATTCAGAAAATACAGGATCCGAAGAAGATACTGAAAATAATCCATTCTAATACGAAATTGAAGATAGATGAATAATCTATCTTCTTTTTCAATTCTTTAAATACTAAGCAGGTGACATATGCCAGGCATTATATCAGACAAACTAAATGTAAATATTAATATATCAGATGTAAATGAGCATCAAATAGCTCATAGAGAAAGACAAAGAAAAGCAATAATAGATTCTATACTAAAAAATGATAAAATAGAATACTATAATAACTTCATTATTATAAATAATAAGACTTATAATGGATGGAATAAGCAACAAGTTGAAGAACTAAAATTAAGCCTACTGTTCACAACAAACGAACAGTTGAATTCATGATTATATACCTCCAAAACCTCCAATTAACACGGAAGTCCGTTACCAATAACACGGATTTCTGTGTTAAAATCGAGGGTAAAAATTTTGGAGGCACAGGCAGAAAAATAAGTTTTAAGCAAATTGTTCGCCACAGACGGACACATTTATTTTCTTTTTACGGTTATTTTTGAATTATTTTTAATGATTTAATAACTACACATTACATTATAGGAGGGCAAAATCATGCCAAAAACAGTTAAAATTGATTATGTAAAACTAGCAGAAAAGATGGAAAATGAATTCCACGAAGCACTATTAAATAATGATATTACATTAGATACTCTAATTGGTTTCATTAATTATATAAATCTAAATTTTAAAAACCAATATATTCTAGATGATTTATTAAATGGTGTAGTAAATTATGAGTAGAGATATTACATTAGAACAATTCCACAACGAATTATTTAAAGGCAAAACTAAAACAGAAGTTGCTAAAATATTAGGAATCAGTTCATCAGAATACTCAAAAATTAAATACGGACAAATCTCTAGAAATTCAGAAGCATTAAGCAGAGCTAAAGATAAAATAAGATGGTATGGCTATAATTTATTATTACCAAATCCAGAAGAACAAACAATACTAAAATTAGAAAAAGAAATCAGAGATTTAAAAGCAAAACTTCAAGATGCTAATTATAAAATTTCTGAATTAAAAAATGAGATTCTATGGTATAATAATATTAACCCAGAATTGAAGAAAATATATAACATACTAAAGGAGAAATTTAAAAATGTCTAAATTAATCGCATTCCCAGAAAATAGACCAACTCAATATACTGCTATTGAAGACGGTCATTCACTTTATACATTAATTAAAATTAAAGAAGAATGGAAATTAATAAATGTTAATTATCCACTAACAATTAAGCAAATCAAAGAAATAAAAGACAATATAACTAAATTAAACGGAGGCGAGTCACTATGACAGAATTTGAAAATGCAGTAAATGAATTAAGAAAAACTTGTATGTTAAATAATCTACCAATGAATGCAGAATTAGAAGTTATTGAAAACACAATTCAAAATTATAAAGATGCAATCGTAGAATTAAGAAACCTACAACCAAATAAACTTCATGAAGAAGAATGGAATTACTATATCGATGATACAGAAGTATCCGCATCCACATATAAAATACTGGAGGAAATATATGGGTAAATATATAATTTATAAAAGTGATGATTGCGTTGAATTATTAGTAGAAATACTAAATGAAGATGATTTATCAAATGTTCAAAAAGAATTTTTAGAAAAAGGCTATATTATAATTAGAATTGATTATGCTTTTAATAGTATATTTATGAAAGTGGTAGAAAAAGATGAGTAAAGAATTAGAAGAAATTAAAAGTATTGTTGCCATTCATTTTGGAGCACTAGGTTTTTTAAACCCTAGTGAAAATGAGCAAATTTTAAAAGATAGAGATAAGGTGTTAAATGCCTTACAACGCCTAGAATCCATAGATAATGCAAAGCCTAGTGAAGCATTAAAAACATTGGAAGTATTAGATAAAACTATATCGCCTTTATTAGAACCTATTTTAGTAGAATATGAAGATGATTTAAGCGATAAAATAACAGCCAATTATTTTGCATTAAAAGATGCTTTACTAAAAGCACAAGAACAAGAAAAGGTACTTGAGATTATTAAAAATAAAGCAGTTGATATATTATTAATAATTAAATATAATAATGTTTATGATTATAATTCAGCAGTTTGGTTAGACGGTAGACCAAAGTTAAATGAAGAAGAATTTGAGGTGATTAAAAAATGGACAGCAAAATAGAAGAATTAAAAGACGAAATAGAAGAAGAAATTAAAAAACAAAATAAAATATTAGAAGCATATGAAGAAGTATGCGAAGAAGATGTAGATAATGATATTCATGAAATTGAAGGAGAAATCTACGGATACAAACAAGTTTTAAGAATGATAGAAAGGATACAAAATGGCAAAAAATAAAGGAATTTTATTAAGTGAAAAACATGGAGTAAATCCATCATTAGTAATTTGTTTTTACTGTGAAGAAGAAACAGGTGAAATTGCATTATATGGTAAATTAAAAGGTGATGCAGAAGCACCAAAGCATTGTTTTAATTCACTAGAACCTTGCGACAAATGTAAAGAAAAATATAAAAATGATACATTAGTTGTAGAATTTGATAAGCAACAAAAACAACCAACTGGTAGATGGATTGCTGTTCCAAAAGACAATGTAATTGATGAAGAAATGAAAAAACATCAAGTTGTATTGGCGGAACCTGAAACATTTAACTATATTATAGGAGAGGATGAAAACATATGTTAAGATTTTTAAGCTTTAAAGAAACAAGAGATTTAGCAATTAAATATGGTATAGATACTGGAATGCTACTTATAGCAGATGAAATAGAAGCAGTATTATCAGATGCTTTAAAAAAGTATACTAACGATACTTATGAAGCTATATGCTCATTTACATACAATATTTATTTAAACACAGAATATACTGCTAATGAAATTGCACTAGCTATTCACTATTTATTAACAAATGAAAATTTAACAGTTAAACAATTATTAAACTTAACAAAAAGCGAATTCTTAGAAATGGGCATTAGATACATATAATATATAATATATTATATATAATATTTTTTTCTTTTTTTTGTTATTTTTGATATTTTTAATTTTATTTTAAAAAAATATTAAATATATAAGGAGAACATATGAAAGTAATAGACTTAATCAAAATTATTATAGGTAATAACAATGATATTCTTATGTCATACTTTGACATTGAATATAAATTTGCTGAAAACGGCGAACCAATACTAGATAAGGTTACCGTAACTTCAGACGGAGACGAACTTCAAATCTTAGTTGAACACCTTCAATTTATGGCAGCTGAAGATTATATCAAAGACCTAGTTAAAGGAACAATGAAAGATTTAGAAGGAGCTCCAAAAGACTTTGAAAAACTTCTAACAACATTAGTTGAAGAAGCATATTTAAAAGTCTTAAAAACTGCTATCAAAAAATATAGAAAAGTAAACAAGGAGGAATTAAAAAATGGCAGCAGCATCTAATCAAGCAGTAACAACTGCAACAGTAACTATCAAAAAGGTGTTAAATACACCATATGTTAAGATCAAAGGTCTTGACAAAGAAAAACTAGTTAAAGCATTAGCATTAACTAAAACATCTAATTTAGCAGTAACAGATTCAGAAGGTCATGAATTATTCAGAGTCGAAACTTCTAACACAGGCGAATCTTCATTAAGCAAGTATGGTTTAGTAATCAATACAGTAATTGAAGAAGCAGCAAACACAATCACAGTTCTAGTAGATTCATCAGTAGATGAAGGTGCATTAGTATCAGTTGCTTATAACTTAAATAAGTTTGCAGAAGATATTGAAGCATATTCAAAGAAATATGATGAAATTAAAGCTACTTTAATCACAACAGAAGACTAATAAGGAGATAAAAATATGTTAATTAAGATTACAACAGGTCCAATCACAGATCCAAAGTCAAATACAATCGTAAATGACGAAATTACTCTAGAAGAATTAGCTAGAGAGCAAAATTATACAGGAGTTATCATGATTGATGGTGCTCCAGTAAAAGATTCAGATAAGGCTAAAACTTTAAAAGAATTAGGCGTAACTGAAGGTGCTATGGTAGTCTACAGCCGAAAGAACGGCGGAAACTAAGATGAGACAGGAGTGAAATATTAAATGGCAGAAAAAATTCAAATAAAGAGTGAGATATTTCACTCTTTTTTCTCACTCTTACTTAATCATAAAGCAATCATATTAAATGATAAAGACGATTCTTACATAAATAAATTAAAAATATTAAGAGCAATAATAAAAACTCCAATTATTTTAGAATGTTATGAACCAGAAGAAACATATGACAAACTAATAAAAATTAGAGGCATAAGTATGAATGATGCATTAATAAGTACATTACATCATATATCTGCTAAATCAAAACCTATTTACATATATAGAAATTATTTAGCATTAAATATGAAAAAACTAAATGATTTAACAACAAAAGATATTACAGATATTCTAGATATATTACAAAGCTTTGGTAATCGTGCTTTAGAATGTTTTTCAATAGCATCTAATAAAAATGAATCAATGACATTAGATTCTTATCTAAAACAAAAAGCAAAAGAAAAAGAATCTATGCTTGAACATTTAGAAGAAAAACATAAAACTAAATTAAATTTATCAAAACAAAACTTAATAGATGAAGCTTATTATTCATATAAAGATTATTTAGATAATGCAAATAGAGCTTATAAAAATTATCAAAGATTATTAAATGAACAAGCACAACTAATGCTTAAAAATTCATCTATAATGACTGATCTTTTAGATATTGTACGTAGAAACAAATTAATAAAATTAGCAACAATACATTATGATAGTAGTCAAACAAGAGTATGTATATATACAGAACCATTAAGTGTAGAATATACATGTGGTGAAGAAACTGCAAATAGAATAATATATAATAATTCAACACTTTCAACTGCATCATCTGAATATAAAGATGCTATATATGATGCATTAGTAAATAGAGAAAATTATGTATTATTACATAATCCATTACAAATAGTTATAAATATAGATAATTCAGATAATATATCACAATGGGCTATTTCACATTTACAAATAAACCTATCAAATTATTCTGCAGCGTTTACAACTGATTCAAATTATATAGAGTCTAATACACATTACTTCAGATATAATTGCCTAGGTGGATTTTCAGGCGATCTTGCAACTTCAGTAAGAAACAATGATATTAAGCGATTAACAGCAACATTAATTCAATATATATCTACTATAAATATAGCAGATGTAGCTGGAGTAACATGGGCTACTAAAGAAATGCATATAGTAAAAGATCTAAAAACAGGAAATATTTATGAATATTACAGTGGTGGAACAAAAGAAGATATAACTGAAATATATAATACTACATTAGAAATGTATATAGAAGAAATAAAAGCAGGTATAGATAAATGTATACAAGAAGGAGGAGAAAATACATTATATGTCGATAAAATTTAAAAAACAACCAAATGTCATTATTAATGTAACTGAAAAATTATATAATGATTTACTATCTTTAGTAAATTCTACTGATTTAGAAATGACATTAATTCTAGAATTAGAAAAAACAAGCAAATACTCATTTAAAATTATTAATTATTTAATTCCACCTCAATGGAATGAATCAGCAGAGTCTAAAACATTAGATTCAAAATATCCACAATGGTGCGTAGAACAAATTAAAAATAAACATAAATTAAATGGACATATGCATTCTCATCCTAAATTTAGTGTAACACCATCAGGATATGATAATACATTCTTTAATAATCTAATAAATGAAACAAATACATATCAAGCAAGATTCATTATAAATCAACGAGGTTTTATAACAGCAGATATAATAAACGAAGAAGATAATTACATTGCAGAAGAATGCGATATTAGAGTATTATGTAATAACTTTAACATTATAGTAAATGCAAAATCAGTAAGTGCAGAAGTTGATTTCGATCACTTATCCTATGAGAATATATCAGTAAATCGTGATTTAACAGTCAGCTTACATTCAAAATTTTTAACATTAAATGCAACAAGCATAAATTATACTAAAACAGTTGAATATAAGCCAGTTAGAAAAAATGAAACTGATGAAGGCTTTAGATTCGGTTATAATCCAAGTTATGATTATAAATCAAATGCTACAAAATTTCAACAAGGTTTATTTCCAGAAGATGATGATGATGAAGAGATCCCATATCAACATAATTTAGATCCACAAATCTATGATAAAGATTTTGAAGAAGATTATAAAAGATTTGGTGGAGGTTTAACTAGAGAAGAATATATGGAATTTTTAATGCAAATGGAGGATGAAGAAAATGAACTTTCAAAGTGATGAATTATTAAATGTATCAAAAATTAGAAATAAAAAGATTCATATAATAGGCTGTGGTGCAACGGGCTCACATCTAGCAATAGAATTAGTAAAGCTAGGATGTGAAAGACTTATCTTATGGGATTTTGATATGGTAGAAGAACATAATCTTACTAATCAAATCTGGACAATAGAAGATATAGGACAACTTAAAAATATTGCACTAAAGAATCATATTCTTAAAATAAATTCAGTAATTAAAAGCATTACATTAAAAGGTAAATGGACACCAGATGAACCATTACTTACTGATATAGTATTTAATTGCGTTGATTCAATCGAATTAAGAAAAGCAATATATGAAGCAAATCAATATAACAACTTACTAGAATATATGTTAGACCCAAGACTAGGTTCAACAACAGGTTCAGTATTCTGTTATAAATGGACTGAAGAAAATATTAATAAACTAATTGCATTAACAGACTTCAAAGACAGTGAAATGGATGTTGAAAGAAGTTTATGCGGAACTAAAATTAATATTAATTCTACATTATATATGGTAGTTAATATGTTATTAATAGATTTTATTAATATTATGAATAATATGCCATATTTCCAACAAGTATATTTTGAACCATTAAAATATAAAATAACATTCTATGAAAAATCGGAGGAACAAGCAAATGCTAA
>Ga0247611_10000899_pt1 | contig 56852 bp, 70 predicted proteins | sample 177DNAGHGhighgp2_FD_192422 | JGI IMG/M metagenome (GOLD analysis project Ga0247611, IMG submission 192422) | Sheep rumen microbial communities from Palmerston North, Manawatu-Wanganui, New Zealand - 1770 DNA GHGhigh gp2 | ecosystem: Host-associated > Mammals > Digestive system > Stomach > Rumen... | reverse complement strand
TGAAAAATGTCCTTCATTTGAATAATACCTAAAAGGAACAGAATGTATTCTTAGATTTTCAATATTCTTAAATATATTTTGATATACTTCATCATCATACATATGTTCATTATTTGGATATATATTGTCTAATAAATACCTTGTAACTTTATTATTCATTATCAAACTATTTCCTCTATAATGAATTATATCATTTTTTAAACATAAACCTCCATTAGCTATATCAAAATTATTATTTTTAAGAAATTCACAATAAAGCTTTAATAATTTTGTGTTAACATAAGTTGTAAGATTTGTTCGTACAATAAAATCATACTTATCAATATCTATTTGCTTTAATGCTTCTATAGTTTTTTCATAAGTATGATATATATCATCTTCTACATTACAATATATTTTATCATCTATTATGATATTTTTATCTCCTGCTGTATATATGAATATGTCAATACCTTCTTCTTTCAAATGTTTTATCCATGTATTTCTTGCAACCATTTCTTGATATTTGAATATATCTTTATTACAAGACATACATAAAACACAAATTTTAATTTTGTTTATTTTCATCATAATAACCGTAATAAACTTTTAACCATTCTTTATGTTCTTTTTCACAATAATCAACTATTTCATCATTGACTTCTTCAATTCTACCATTCCAATCTCTAATATTTTTTGGCCATGCATGACATCCCATAGGAAGCCAATCAATTTTCATTCCCTCTATTATTGTCTTTACATGTATGTCCCAAGAAAATTTCAATGCTTCATTCCAATTAGGAATATTCATTTCATATCTATCATAAACATATGTACAGAACCATAAATCTTCAAATTTGATATCTTCCAATATTTTTGAATCAATATTGTAATAAGTTCTGAATTCTCCATCAGGATTGGTAATTTCCATAAATTTAGATATTTTTCTAAGACTTAATCCACCGTTTCCAACTAAAGGAAATTGCCTTTTAGTTTCTTTTTGCCAATCTGTATTACTAAGAATAGGTGCTCCTATATAATCATATCCTTTATTACACCATTCAACAATTTCATCTTTAAACAAATAACAATCTCCCTGATAAATAAGTATGTATTCATAATTAGCAAATGAATTGTAGAAATCATAACTTACCATTAAATGTGAATATGAATCTGTTGACTCAAAATATTTATCATCAAATTCTTTTATTTTATAATTTTTAGGTAAATAAGCATCATAATTAGAAATATCTAATGACTTAGGTTTTATTATGCAAACATCATATTTGTCTTTAATGATTTTACAAAGTCTATTAAATGATAGTATTTCAATAACATCTGGATCTGGTTTGTATATTGGTATTACTATACATACTAAATTATTCATATATTTCACCTCTATATATATTTAAAATTATCTATATTGTCTCCAAAATTGTTGTACTTGTGCCAATGTTGCTTTACTAAAATGTCCTTCTGTCATTGCTGCAGTTGGAAATAGTCTTGTTGGTAGCACATAACTTGAACCTCTAAGTACAGGAATATACATTTTCACACCAAATGCAACTTTATTATTTCGTTTCAATAAGTGCTTAAGTGCTTTCCAATTAATGAATCCTGCAGGTTTAGTTGGAGGATCATTGAAACATTTCTTAAAATGATCCTTGAATACTTCATAAGTTGTGTTAAGTATATTGAAACGAATTCTTGGTGGAAAATAATGTAAATTCAAACCAATTTCACGAATATTACCATCATTTGTTCTTGTAATTCCTATGAATAATGTAAGAGGAGTAGCATCATAATATTCAAGTTCCTCTTTATATTTAGGCTCAGCATATCCGAACATTACTAATTGTCCTGGTAATAAATATTTCTTAGTTGGTTTGCATATTTTCAAAATATCTGCATAAGCTAACTTTGACCTAATATTTGTAGGTCTTCTTGATAATGGATGATTTTGTATTGCTTCATCCATTCTAAATTGTTCTATTGAATCAGCATCCCATATAAATCTATCTAAATCATGAAGATTATGTTTTTTCCAAGGTTGTTCTGTTTCTTGATTTGACTCTTCATTTTGTTTAGACTTAGTTATTTTAAAAGGCATAAAATATTATAATACACGTATATATTTAATATAGTAATAGTTATGTGAAAAATTTTTCAGTAACAATTATGAATTTCATATTGTTCTTATCTGCAAAATTCTTTGCGGCTTGCCATTTATCAATATTTTTAATCCATTGTTCTTTAAGCCAAACATTGTCTGTCATATCAGGTTTTACTGTTTGTTGATAAGGTTTTACTTCTACAATCACTTTATCACCATTTTTATTTTCTAATATGTAATCAGGATAGTAATTGCATTCTTTTTTATCTAATCTTGAGTAATAAGGTATCTTTATTGGTTCAGATGCCCATTTCTTAATGCTTGGATTATTTTCACAATATTGAATAAACTGTAATTCTAATCCACTTCTATATATAATTGGCTCATCTTTATAAGCAGCAGCATATTTCTTAAGCTGGTCATATTTTACTATACCCTGTTTGTAAAAACTTTTTTTAGATGGCTTAATATGCTTTATGAAATTGTTGTCATTTGCCATATAATGAAAAATAAAGATTTCTTTAATTATAATAAATAAAAACTTAAAAATACATTAAACTATTTTTGATTTTATTTTTAATAAAGTTAATATGATAATGTAATAACAATGAAAAATTTTAATTTCTCTTTTTCAAAGCCAACAAAAAATAAAAGACAAAAGGAAAAGGTAATTTTAACCTATCATGATCCTATAGAAGGAAAACCTGAATATTATACTTTTATAGATGAAGATGGTCATGAACAAATATTTAACTCTAATGGATATTCAATAAGTAAAGCTTCATCATTAAAGACAGTAGCAACAAAATCAGTTGTTACTAAATTAGATATATCTTTTGTACCATCAAAGGATGATATTGAATATAAAGATGGATATTATACTTATTATAAAAATGGCACAGAATCAATATTTGAAGGAAATGTTATTTATGACAGTGATTTGAATTCTTATATTGGTATTAAGAAAGATTTTAAAATTTCTAAAAATAAAATACAGTTATTTAAAGAAGATTAAAATATAGAAATATTTAATATATTATGATTAATAAATTAGTTATAGATGGTTTAGATGTACAATTAAGTGAATCTACAAACTTTCCATTTACTTATACATTTTCTAAATCAGGTGTACACTCAGTAAGAATTGGTTTGGAAAATACTAATGAAGTTTGTGCATATGCATTCAAAGATTGCAAAGATTTGACAAAAGTTACATTTCCTCCAATAATTGAAAACATAAAGAGAAATGCTTTTGAAAATTGTTCTAGTCTCAAAAAGATAGATATTCCTCAAACTATCAAATATATAGGTCCTAATGTTTTTGATGGTTGTACAACATTATCTGAAATAAATTTTGAATCATCTACTCCTCCTACATTCTATTCAAGTTTAGATTCTTCAACAACTTGTTATATTCCAACAGGAAGTAAATTTATAAAAGTTGAAGACAATACTACATTAGTAAAAGATGGAAGTATACAATATTATACTTTAGATGATTTGGGAGGATATAATGAAGTTGATTATGAGTCTTTAGTTGATGATGAAGAATATTATTATGATAATTGGACAACAGTACATGATCATTTGAATACTATTGAGGAAAAGAATAGAATACGTATAGATAATATTGAGTTTGTTGATCTTACTAATAATAATGAAAAGACAACAGAATGGGGAATTGCAGGAAGTGGATGCTCATATTCTATTTTGAAAGATGGAATATTCAAAATAAACACATATCCTGAGAATGCCACAAATACAAATCTTTATTATTTGTCACGTAATCCTTCATTATTGAAAATCAATAGTGATGGAACATTTGAAACAACATCAAATAGTAGTGGTCGTGCAGTAATCTATATATGTACAGAACCTGATTATGTAGGAACTTATATGTATGTTACTGTTGGTGTAACTGTAGAAAACATTCAAAATATTCCTAAGACAAATGTACCATTAGGATTCTTACTTAATGATGCATCAGTAACAGAAATAACAGCAACTTCAAATGATGCAGTATTACCTACATTATCTAATGAAACTGGTGCAGCAATTGAATGGAGTTCATCAGATACATCAGTAGCTACAGTTAATGAAGAAGGTGTAGTTACAATTAAGGGAAATGGTACAACTATAATAAAAGCTTTAGCAAGAGAAACTTCAACAACAAAAGAAGGATCAGCTGAATATACATTAACAGTAAACATTTCTCAACCTGAACCAGAACCTGAAACAGAACCTTCTATTGTAACAGAATATAATGGTGATGGTGAAATTCAATTATACAATGTTGATCAATCAATAAATACAGAATATAATGGTGATGGTGAAATTCAATTATACAATGTTGATCAATCAATAAATACAGAATATAATGGAAGTGGAGAAACTCAATTATACAATACAAATAATGACTAAAAAATAAATAATATAACATATAAAATTATGGGAAAAGGTAAAGATTTATTCAAAAAAATAATTATAGACAATGCAGAAGTAAGTATTGATACAATTGATGCTGCAAATGGTAAGTTCAATTTTGCTACTGCTGGAAAACATATAGTTGAATATGTTCTTAAAGAAAATACAAACACTATTCCTGAAAGTTTATTTAAGAATTGTGACAAATTAACCTATGTATCAGTTCCAAAACAAATCACTACTATTGAGAATAATGCATTTGTAGGTACAGATTTGTCTGATGATGTTATTAGTTATATTTCATATAATTATCCAAATTATCATCAAAAGGCAAAATTGAATTTAAGTTTCAGTAATAGTATTGCATATTTTGTATATGATACTGTTTCGACTGTACAAGAAGTTAACGGTATACCAACTGGATCTAACTTGACAGCAGTTTATGCATCAAATGATACATCAAAAGTTGATATTAATGAAAATAATCAATTAATTTGGAAAGGTGCTGGTACAACAACTATAAGTGCTACAGTTGCTGAATCAGAAAATTATTTAGGTGCAACAACTTATTATACAGTTAAAACAGAAAAAGCAAAAGTTAACTTAACATTTGGTGAAGAACAAGTAACAGAAGAAATTAGATTGGGAACAGCTATTCAAATCAATGCAGTAAATATTGTAGGAATTGAAGGAATACAATATTCTGTAACTTGTGGCAACGAAGTAATTTTAGTAGAAGATGATAAATTTGTTGCCAATAAAGAAGGTACTTATGTAGTTAAAGCTCATAAAGATTCTACTGAAACAACAGATTACATTGATGGTACTTATGAAGTTGTTGTAACTAAGTTGATTCAAGACAAAGATGAAGTAGAAGGTATAGAAGTCAAATTGACAGGTAAAACTGAAAAATATGAGTTCACATCTTATGCAGATAAGAATGGAGCAAATCAATGGGCTACAGGTAAAGTGCAAGTAGTTGAAAAGACAGAAAACTATATTAAAGTAAAAGTTCTTGAAAATTCTATTGAAGGATTTGTAGATAATGAGTATTATGTATCACCATCTACAAAGATAGGAAATATTGTAGAATTGAAATCTGATGCAGAATTACAAACAAGCTTAGAAACTCCTGTATTTGTTAAGATTACTAAGGATGTTTCAGAATATACATTTGCATCATTTGATCCAACACATGAAACACAATACGCTACTGGTAAAGTTCAAGTAAGTGATGTTGTATCAGCTAAAAAGACTTGGGGATGTGAATCAATAGCAAGAGCATTCAAAGATGCTACATTCTTAATTCCTGAAACATCTGGTGCTCCTTACAATTATATGGTAGGAACTAAACCACAAACTACAGAAGAATATACATTTGATATTGATAAATTCACTCTTAAGTTAGTTGATCCTAATGATAACTCAAAAGTAATATTGACAGATAAAGTAGTTGAAAATACAAACAAAGGACAATACTTTGAATATATTTACGATGAAGCTACTTGGAATGATTCATATGCAAATGGTGTATTAAAAGACTATTATGAATGGGCTGATTCTATACAACCTTATAAAGAAGACTTATGGGCTGAAGCAGATAATCATGGAGCTGCATGGAATGAAATAGTTAAAGAAAATGGTTCTCCTAAAGAATTCGAAGATGGTTATCATTATGTAGACTCACAAGGAAATCCTTGTGTACGTTGTTGGAAAGGCGCTTTAGCTTCAGCAGAAGCACATTGGCCATGGATTGCTATCAAATTCAATGTAAATCTTGGAGGATTCCCAGTATTTGAATATGAAGGAAAAGAAAGTAATCTTCCATGGGGACTTAAATCATTTGGAGCAAATTACCTTGTACCTGTAAAAGTAATAGAAAATTCAATAGAAGGTTGGACTAATAAAGAATTCTATATTGTTTCAAATGCAGAAATAGGAGACAACTTCTATAAATTATATCATAAACTTAGCTAAAAATAAAGGAATTTAATTGACATGTCAAAATATTACTATTTAGATGAAAACAATAATAAAAGATATTATAATGGAAATGTAGTTTTCAATTATAATACAAATTCTTATTGGGGAATTTTAGAAAAAATGAAACCTACAGAACATAAGATATCATTAACTTATCATGACAAAACGGATGCAGAAATTGGATGGGAATCTTATTTCACTTATGTTGATGAGAATTGTAATATATCTAAATATACTGGTAATTTATTGAATATAAGAAAAAATCCAGATGGAACATATTTTACTACAAAAGTCAATAGAATAGAAATTCCTGTCATAAAGCATGATAAGATAGAAGGTAAAGAAGGATATTTCTCTTATATAGATGAAAATGGAGAAGAACAAATCTATACAGGAAAATATTTCTTTGATAAACAGAAATCTACTTACTATTTTTACAAATAAATTAAAATGCCAGAAGCTAGCTTCTGGCATTTTTTATATATAATGAATCTTTTACTTCCTCTGAACCTTTACCTATCAACTTTTTGAATGCAGACAATCCTGAATCCAAATATATATGTTCATCATAAATACTTTCTGAAACATTATAAGTCCTATCATCTTTACCTGATTTACCATCATAACTTAAAAGATATTTACAGGGTAACTGTTTCAACCATTCAAAAAACTTATCATTATCAAATTCATTAAAACTATATTGACTTCCACCACTATTAGGATAAGGTGGATCAAAATACATAATGTCATCTTTAGTAAATACATTCAATGGAAAAGGCAACTCATCATAAGAACAACATAAGAATTCTACATTGAACTTATTAAGTAATACTGACCATTCATCAATAATTTTTTCTAAATTCTTAGGAATTATTCCATTTCTTGTAAAATGACATGATGTATTGAACTCATCATACTTATTATATCTAATCAATCCATTGAAACATGTTCTAAGAAGCCAGTTGAATATTATTGTACGTTCAGTATTGAATATATTGTTTTTTCTAAATTCATTATATTTATTCCTATTATCATAATAGAACTTTTTCTTACCTTCATAATCTAAACCAAAAGATGAAAATGTTTCATATAACTTAGAATATTCTTCAATCAATAATTTAGGATTATCTTTAATTATAATCCATAAGTCAATCAAATCTTTATTATTATCACAACATATTATATTATTACATTCAATTGTTTTATTATCTAATCTTATAAGAAATTCACCTAATACTGAACCACCTCCTAAGAACAACTCATAATAAGTATTTATTTTCTTAGGAAATAAGTTTACTATAGCTTCTGCTTGAAATCTTTTTGATCCAGACCATTTTATAATTGGATTCAACATAATTAATCTTTCTTAGTTATATTCACTTTTGTTTCAAACAACAATTTAGATAATATAGTCAATCCATATGCCTGCCAAATATTTATTTCACTTACTCCTGGAAATATATCAGGCATAAGCCAATTCCATAATATCATTACTAACCATCCAGTAAATAATACCAACAAAATAACTGCAAAACATCCAAGAAAGAATGTTCCAAAAAATCTTGACCATATATCTTTCATAATAAATTAAAAATTAAATTTGATTTTACCCATAACATTCCAAACACCTACATTAGTACTTTCATCTTTATTAGTAGATATATACCAGAAATAAGAAGGTTCAATTCCCAATGATATGTTTCTACTCATTTTGATATATCCACTAATTCCAATATTGGGAACTACATAATTCAATGTTCTATTATTGTAATACCAATCATCATACCAATCTCTGTAAGTATACCATCCGTAACCAAATCCTATATGTATATCGGATTCAAATTCATTTATATTACAAATTCTAAACCTGACTTTAGGACCTATGTAACCTAATCTATCTTTATACTCATCTTCAGAACCATATTTGAAATTCAATCCTAATCCAACATAATCATTAATATACCTTCCAACTTCTAAATCAAAAGCAGTATAAGAATTTGATTCATCAGTAGGAATTAATGCACCAAGTCCAAACTCAAAATAATTGCTTTGAACATAACTATATGCAGTTTTAGGCAACACATATATGGTGTCTTGTGGTTGTGAATAAGACATCAAACAACTAAATACAAATAAAATACAAATAAAAAATTTTTTCATTTTTTAACATTTACATTAATATTTTTCTTTGCTTCACTAATTCTCTTATTTGCTTCATCCTGAATAGATAAGCTTTGATTCAATCCTGCAACTTTCTCTTCATATACCTTAATGACTGTATTCAATGAATTTATTGAATCATTAGCTACTTTCAAAGTAGAATCTAATACTGCAATTTCCATAGTCTTTTGATCAATTTCTGTTGCCCTATTGCATGATTGTGTACATTTACTTAAACTAAACAAAACTAACAAAACTATTATAATTTCTCTAATGTGTGCTTTAATCCATTCCATTTTTCTAACATTTTATAATGATATATTTTAATATAGAATCTTATGATTGAAAATACAATCAATCTAATCAAAAATAAATTACAAAATTTTATTTTTATTTAGATGAAGACTTTTACTCAATATATAAATGAAGAACAAATAGAATGCCTCAATGAAGGATTTCTAAGTAAATTAGCTAACTGGTTCAAAGGAATATTCAAAACACAAAAGAAATTAGAAAATGAAAATTTGAAAGTTGATGTAAAACAAATAAAAAGTCCTGAGAAACCAATGAAACTTAAAGATATTTTAGCTGTTGATTCTGAAATGGAATTGATAAATGACAAAAATGTTGGATTTCCAGTAGCTTCACAAATAATAAACCAAAAAGACAAATATCTTACATTGACATCAGAAAAGAATGAAGATAAAAAAGAATACCAACCATTAGTAGATAGATATTTCTATGTAGATGGAAATAACAAATATATGATTGGACAAATAATGTATGATATTTCTATAAAGAATGACAACAATTTTGTAAATATGATAAACTTTGAAGTATTGCAAAAGGTTGAAAATTTAAGTGAAGTTCAAAAGTACATTAATGGAATATTTGAAGGAAATATGAAAAAACAATCATTCAAAGGATTTCAATATAACATAACTCATCCAAGAGTAAAAGCTGTTTTAATCAAATTAGGATATAAAACTGAAAACAACAATAAAAACATCATATTCAAATTAATTAAATGATACCTTTGAAAGAATATATAGACATAAAGCAAAATCCGGAAAATTATGTTTGTGAAGGAGGAATCTGGAAAAGCATCAAAAAATGGATAAAAGGTTTGTTTTCTAATGATAATGATAAAGAATATAGTTGGTGGGAAAAAGATCCAGAAAAACAAGTAAAGGGAGACAAATTACAAAGTTTTGAGGAATATAAAAAGAACAAATACAACAATAAAAATTTAAGTTGGGTAAAGTTTACTACTCAAGAAGCTAAGAAAACAATATTTCCTATTGGCGGTACTCAACCTGATGAAGCATATAAAGAAGGTTTTTACAAGTTTTTAGATGTATTCAATGATGAGAAGACATTAAGAAAAAATAAATTTTTTGCTAATCTATATAAAGACAATAGTATGGATTGGCCTGTTGCTATCATATGTGGTTATGTCAATCCAACACAACGTAAAGAATTCATATTGAGACAAGTTCAAATAAATCCATTATGGATAAATAAAGCAAAATATGAAACAGTAATTAAAGAATTTGGAAGATGGATTAAGACATCAGAAGAATATCATAATATTGTATATGTAAAATATTATGAGAATTTTGACAAAGAGATATTCAATATTCTTATTAATGATTGTAAGTTTACTGAAACCACAGATAAGGATAATTATGACAAAGTTTTAGCACTTAAAAAAATATAATTAGAAATGATGATACGCTTAAATGAATATATTGATATAAAGACATATCCTGAAAACTATATATTAGAAACTTCATCTAATGGCAAGTCATTTTGGCAAAGAATAAAAAAATGGTTCAATAGCTTATTCTCATCAGATGAGAATGATCCTTATGATTTCAATAGATGGGATGATAGGTGGAATAGAAGATATTATAATAGAGATAAAGATAATAAAAATAATGGTGATAAAACAACAATAAAAGCTCCAAATAATGAAGAAAGAAAGAAATATGAAGAATATTTGAATAAGAACTTTAATAAGAAACATTTGAAGTTTGTTTTTTTACCGCAAGAAGAAGGACGTAATTGTATTGAACCAAATGGATTAGAACCAGATGAAAAAAATAAAGAGGGTTTTTATAAATTCATAAATTTGAATACCTCAAGAAAAATGAGCTATCATGAATATGCAGGATATTTTTATGATGACAAATCAAAGATAAAAGATTGTGCAGCATTAGTATGTTTTCATTTAAGTGATAAGAATGAGAATGTCATTATACTTAGACAATTCCAAATATTAGATATATTTCAAAAACATATAACATTGAAAGAGCTTATTAATGATGTTTTTGTCAATTTCATAAAGAAGTCAAATAAATTCAATAAAACTAAAGAGATTCATTATTTGTCTAAATATGATGAAGAGAATTTCAATAATCTTATTAAAGATTGTGGATTTGAAGAAAAATATAATGATAAGACTGACACCTCTTATTGTAGTAAAAGTATATGAAATCACTTAATGAATTCATAAAAGAGTCTATTGATGATAATTTATTTTGGAAAATAGACAAATATTTTGAAAAATCTGTTAAAGAACGAAATCAATTCTTATCATTAGTAAGACATTGCAGAAAAAATCCAGGATTTACTAATAAAGATGTGGAAGAATGGATTAAAGAAAATGAATTTATTAATCTTAAGAAATTTGTAGATTTTGTTGATGATGTTGTCAAAATTGATACAACAGATAGAGACTATACATACATATTATACAAAATCATAAAATTAGTTATCGCAAATAAATCAGAAGGAGAAAAATACAAATGAAATCATTACAAGAATATATAGTTGAAAGGTATGTCAATGCTTTACAAAAAGAAGACATTAGGAAATATGGAAATGAGATATTGAATATGCTTAAAGAAGCATATAAGCATATTGGAGGATGTAAAGGAATAGAAACAATTGATGATTTATGTAATGATTCTGACATGATTAAAATGGTTAAAAGAGGTGGTAAGATTGTTGCAGTACGTCTTTATACATTCAAAAGAGGTGGTAGGAAATCTATGGCTATGGCTTCTGATGGAACAGAACTTGGTAAGAAAGAACTATATAAGCTTTTGAATGATGATTTCCAATTCAAAGATAGACAAACATGGTCAGAACAAAGTGGTAAAGCTCTTGGAAGTTCATTGAAAAGAAAAGGATGTGTATTATGTCCTAATTATATAGCATTAGAGCTTATGCCTGACAAAGCTAAGGACATTAAACTTAAAGATGATGGATTTTTCTATACAAGAAAAATTGGAGGTGAATTTCATACAAAATGTATTGTTGGTAATGTTCCAAATGTAGATACTATATCTGTCAATGATGATACTATTGCTCATATAAAAGAACTTTCAATGAAATATGAGAAAGAAGATGAAGAAATGAATAAAAAATAAATTCATATATTTTTATTTTTAATAAAACTAAAAAATAATTAATTTAAATACATTATGATTAAACTTAAAGAATTTGTTGATCAAATCAATGAACAAAGAGGAAGACCTCGTAAAGTAAATCCAGAAGAGGTTGATACAGAAAAATTGAATCCATCAGATAATATTAAAGGAAAAACTCCAGAACAAAACAAATCTCATGGAGTTTTTGCTGTTGATGAGCCAACTGATGATGATCTTAATTATGCGCTTGATAAAGAAACAATGAATAAGAATGTCAAAAGACTTGTTATGAAAGTAAAAGCTGAAGATGATTTCTTTATTCAAGGTGAAGCTGGTTGGGGTAAGACTTCTATCATTAAGAAAATAGCAAAACGATTTGGTAGAACTATTGTTACTGTATATCTTGATAAAGCCGTTGCTACTGACTTAGGTGGTATTCCTATTCCTGTTGAAGGAAAGAGCGGAAACGCTGAGCAAAAGTTAGCTATGCCTGCTTGGGCATCTTATATGCTTAATCGTCCAGATGAAAAATTCCTTCTTTTCTTTGATGAAATGAACCAAGCTGCGCCTGATGTAATGAATGCTTTGATGCCTATTGTACTTGAGCATGAGATTTGTAATATTAGATTTAAAAATTTCTTTGTTGGTGCTGCAGGTAACTTTGAACATGAGAATGAAGGTGCTATTACACAATTATCTGGTCCTCTAAAATCACGTTTTGCTCCTATAATTATTTGGGAATCAGGTGATTGGAGATCAGCATTCAAATATATGCACACAAGTAAACAAAAAGAATTTGGAGATAAAACATGGGATGAATTGGTTGGTCCTGAACTTATCAATAAATTAGAGGAGAATGCTGACTTATTTGTAAATCCTCGTGAAGTTGAAAAGAAAATAATTAAATTCTGTTATAAGTTGAAGAAAGCTGGTGAAAATGATTACTTTGATGCTGAAGACTATGTAGATCGTCTTGAAGGATTAACTAAAGAAGATTTGAATAGAACACAAAAAGCTCATATAGCAGAAGTTGGTGAATACATTTACAAATGGATGAATGGATTGACTGATGATAAGAAAGATGGAAGAAAGAGAAGAGGACAACAAATGCTTCCTAAGATATTGCAAGAACTTTTAACAAACGGTATGAAGAACGGATATTTCTCAATTGAAGGTGATTCATCACAATACGGATTAGCAAAAGAGAATGTTGATGCTTTAGTTGAAATTTGGAATGAGAACAATCCTAATGATCAAGTAAACTTAGAAATGGTTGAAAGACAATCACAAGTCATTGAAAAGCAAGGAACTCCATGGAAGTATGAAAAGAATGAACAATGGAAAAAAGCAGGATACATTGATATGTTAGAATAATAACTTATTGAATAAGTTTGCTATATTAATTACAAATAAATTTATTTAAAAGTTATAATTATGCTAAAGATTACAAATGATGTAAATGACAAATGGATGTATTTTAGTGATGATGATGCTTTTTATACTTTTGCAGTTGTACCTGAATTGGTAATCAATGAGAATCCTGATTCACCAGGAACTTATTATACAGATTTCAATTTTTCAGATGCATACAATAAAGCTGTCGGAGCTGGTAAGAAATTTGTTATACGAGATCCTAATTCACAAATAGTTAAAAGAGGTCATATATCTTATAGAACAGTAACAAAGCCTATTGAGATATATGATGAGATAGATAGTATTGAATAAAAAATATATGATGCTTATTTAATGGAAATAAAAAGTAGTTTATTGAATGATGAAGATTTTAAGTTTGTCAAATCTTCTATAATAAAAGCATCACAACATGATGGAAGCGAAGAGAATCTTAAGTTCAGAGTTGATTTAGTTGAATGGATTAATGATGCATCTTATGAAGATGATGATGAGTTCTTCTATGAAATGGTTGACAAAATGAGATTCTGGGAATATGATGAGAATCTTTTAGATCATTTTCTTAATGGAGCAGCATATACTAAACCAGATAAAAGACTTTATTTCAATGCTCCTGATGGTGGTCCATTCAAAATTGGTAAAGATGAGCAAATGTGGGAATTCATATATGATCATGAATGCTTACACCAATTATGGGACACATTTGGAGTTGAAGAAAAATTGAAGTCTGAAGGTGTACAAGTTGATCATGACTTAATGAATATTGCATCTGACTGTGTAATCAATGATTATCTTAGAGATGTAAGAAAGAAAAAAGGTCATAAGAATATGATATTTCCTGAGTATTTGAAACAAAAATATGGAGTAGAATATAACAGGAAAAAAGATACTCAGTATACCTTATATCTTAAAATGGTTGAGAAAGCAGAAGAAATCAAAAAAGACAAATTCCTTCAAGACCAAATTGATAAATTAGATAAGAAACTAAAACCAAAATCTGTTCAACAAGGTGACGGTGGAGGTGGTGGTGGGCCACAACAAAAACATTCTGAAGATTACAAAAAAGGATGGACAGATGCTATTAAAGATGCATTGGGAGATAAAGTGGATCCAACTAAATTTACACCTAAAGAAGTAAAATCTGATTATGATCAAGGCTATAATGATGCCATGGATGAAATGAAACAAGGATTAGAAGACGGTGTACAATTATCTAAAGGTGGTGGCGGTGGTTCAACCGGTGATTTACCAAATATTCCATGGGACACTCCTCCTCAAGATTCACAAGGTGGTGAAGGTGGTGATGATTCTGATTCTCCAAGCCAATCTAATGAAGATGCTAATGATGCACAAAAATCAGCTGATAAAGCACAAGAAGCAGCAGACAAGGCTAAAGAAGCAGCCCAAAAGGCACAAGACAATGCAGATCAAGCTAAACAAGATGGTAGCAGTAGTGCAGGTCAAAAACAAAGAGCCGCTGATGACGCTAAAGATGCCGCACAAAGAGCACAAGAAGCAGCCGATAGAGCACAAGAAGCAGCAGATAAAGCCAAAGAAGCTAAAGATGGTGATAATTCTGATGCAGAAAAAGAAGCATCTCAAGAAGCAGGAGCAGCACAAGAAACAGCCGAAAATGCTGCACAAGAAGCACAGGATGCAGCCGAAGGAAAAGGTTCACAATCAGATGGAGAATTCAAAGATGCACAAGATGCTGCAGAACAAGCACAAAAAGCCGCAGAAGAAGCACAACAATCTGCTGAAGCAGCAAAAGAAGCAGCCAGTGAAGCTAAATCAAGTGGAAGTCCAGATGCTAAAGAAAAAGAAGAAATAGCAAAAGATGCAGAAAAAGCAGCTAAGGAAGCTAAAGATGCAGCTGAAAAGGCAAAAAAAGCAGCACAAAGATCATCAAAAGCTAAAGATAAAGGTAATGATTCTCGAGCCGAACAAGCTGAAGCAGAAGCAAAAGCTGAAGCCACTAAAGCTAAAGATGCAGCAACAAAGGCAAAGAAAAGAGAAAATGAAGCCAAAGGAAACAAAACTTCTAAAGAAGGCAAATCAAGTGATCATATGCCTGGCGATGATGAGAATGCTAAACCTAAGAAAAATCCTCCATCATGGGGAGATAGTTCAGAAGGTGATTTAGTTGAAACTCCTGAAGATTTGGAAAAAATAAAGAAAGAAGCACAAAAAACCATTGAAAAATATAAGAACAAATTGACAGGAACATTTGGACATTTTATAAGCCAATGTAAAGAGTCAGTAAAGATGAATCCTTCTGGATTAGGTGTTGGAGCACCAAAAGCATCTAAAGGTTGGGATGACAAAATGTTCGCTAATGTAATGACTTTCGTTAAGAACAAAGTATTCCAAAAACAACGTCAATATCAATATACTTATTCAAGAGTAAAACGTGGTTCAGGATTTATCAAATATGGACAACCAATACAACCTGGTAAGAAAATTAGAGAAGAAAAACTTACTATAAGTGTTGGTATTTATATTGATGTTTCAGGTTCTATGATGGGTGATCCAATAGACAATGCATGGAAATCAGTTTATATTGTATGTGAATCATTGAAGAAACGATTTGCTAGAGAAAAGATTGTAGATGACATAGCATTTAAGATTTATGCATGGGACACTTCATTTGAAGAAGTAAAATATGGTAATAGAGTAAATGCAAGAGGTGGTACAATGTCATTTGAACAATTATTGGATGGTGTAAAGAAACGTACAGGTGACTTCTTAATAAACATTATTCTTACTGATGCAGGATTCTCAGTTGATCCAAATAGAGTAAAGAACTTCTTAAAGGATATGAAAGGTAAGAGTATGGTCAACTTCATAACCAATTGTGAAAGCTATGAGGTTAAGAAGATTTCAGAAGACAAAGAATATAGTACAACACTTTTCTATATCTTAGCTAATTCTGACTTTGGATTGTCGGAAGATATGAAGAAGAGAATAGGTAAATAATGAAAATTTCATCTATAAATATAATATAAAGTGTCACCCATTATTGTTTTGGATGACACTTTTTACAAATAAATATGATATATACTAAAAAATTTATTACACATGCTGATTATAATGTATACATAAATGGTCAAAATAAAATTCTTCCTAATGTTAGTTATTGTAAGGACAATAACGAAGTGCATTATAATCCAATTGTAGTAGGAATAAACACTTACATATCTTGTGTAGATATTGCAAGTGGAGAAGAACTTGCAGGTAGCCATATTCAAGTAATTGACCAAGATGGCCGTGTTGTAGAAGAATGGGATTCAACAACTGAGGTACATGAAGTGGAAGGTTTAAATATAGAAACTACATATACTTTGAGAACTACTGTTGCACCTGATGGATATATACTACCTGAAGATATAACATTTACTATTAATGAAAATGGTGAAATAGATACAGAAGCAAATACAACTATAGATGAATATGGGAATACAGTTCTATTGGTTGAACTATTCATAACACATGTAGAAGTATCTTGTGTAGATATTGCGGATGGAGAGGAACTTGAAGGCGCACATATAGAGGTAATTGATTCAGAAGGAAATATTGCGGACGAATGGGATTCAACAGATACAGCACATGCAATAGAAGGTCTGTACGTTGGTGAAGAATATACATTAAGAAATACTGTAGCTTCTGAAGGATATGTATTAGCAACAGACACTACATTTACTATTGATGAGACAGGAAATGTTACAAGTATAGGAACAATATCAGAAGATGGTATTCTGTTGGTTGAATTTGAAAAGACACAAGTCCAAGTATTATGTGTAGATATTGCAGATGGAGCAGAACTTGAAGGTAGTCATATTCAAGTAATTGATAAAGATGGTCATGTTATAGAAGAATGGGATTCAACAACTGAGGCACATGAGGTAAATGGTCTTAAAACAGGTGAAGAATATACATTAAGTGCTACTGTTGCTTCCGATGGATTTACATTACCTACAGATACAACATTTACTATTGATGAGACAGGACATGTAACAAGTATAGGAACAATATTAGAAGATGGTATACTGGCGGTTGAACTTGAAAAGACAAAAGTCCGAGTATTATGTGTAGATATTGCATCAGGTGAGGAAGTTGAAGGAACGCATATACAGATAATTGACCACAATGGGGAAGTTGCAGAAGAATGGGATTCAGAAATTGAACATCATGTAATAGAGGGGCTTAAAACAGGTGAAGAATATACTTTGAAAGTTACATATGTTCCTGAACCATATGGCAATATTATACCTGATGACACTACATTTACTATTGATGAAACAGGAGAAGTAACAAGTACAGGAACTACCGCAACAGATGAAGATGGAAATACTGTTCTGTTGGTTGAATTTACACGTACAGTTATAAATTCATAATACAATATTCTTATTTTAAAATATAATTGGAACAACAATTATATAATTATATAAAATATGTGAACAGAAATGAGTAAATATATAAAACTATTTGAAATAAATACTGATTATCAGTTTTATTTTTAATAAAATATATATAGAAAATCATGGATAACAATTTTGTGTTTGAAGATATGAACAATCATAATACTAACAATACAGGATGGATTTGTCCAAAATGTGGAAGATCAATATCTCCTGAATACAAATCATGTCCTTATTGTAACAATCAACAAAATGAAGGATTGAAACCTAATGAGCAAATGATATTTAGTTAATATATGAAATCACTTTTGTATTTAATCAATGAACGTTTGAAATTGAATAATGATTCTAAATCAGTAGATTACAAATATTATCCAAAAGTAAATACAGAATTAGTTCAAATAATAATTGATAAGATTAGAAATCTTAAAAACAATTACATATTAGATTTGAATGACATAGATGTTAGTAAGATAACAGATATGAATAATTTATTTGTGAATACTATACGTATAAACAATTATTCATTCATAAAAAAATTAGAATTATCTAAATGGAATGTTTCTAATGTAACAAATATGGACTCTATGTTTATGGGAATGAATTACATAGAAGAAATCAACTTATCTGATTGGGATGTTAAAAACGTTGAATCAATGAAATACATGTTGTGTAATTGCCCACATTTGATGTATGTAGGAAATCTAAATAATTGGAAAGTAAGCAAATGTAATAGTTTTTATGCTATGTTTGCTAACAATAAAGTTTTGGTAAAAGTTGGAGACTTAGCTAAGTGGAAAGTAAATGAAGATGCTGATTTTACAGGTATGTTCAAAACATGTCAAGCCCTGAAAGATATAGGAAATATTGATAATTGGAACTTAGATGATTCTTCAAAAACAAACCAAATGTTCGCAAAATCAGGTATAATAAAAACTCCAAGTTGGTATAGATAATATGAAATCACTTAAAGAATATATAATAAACAATTATAATGTAAATGAAGGATTTGTTTTAGCCTGCTTAGCTGGTTATTTTGCTTCTTGGGCTATAAGGAAAACATTCACTACTGCTGAAAATATAAGAGATACTTCTAAGACATTAACTTATATATGGAATACTGTATTTGAAAGTAAGATTGAAGAAGCAGAAGATGAAAAGATTGAAACAAACAAAAACAATCTTAAGACTCAAGACATAAAACCAATACAAATTCCAAATGATGAGATTTTGATGAAAGCTATTGAATCCACAAAACCTAAAAGAGAAAATGATGAGGATGGTGATGGTCTTTGGACAATAAAAGAAAAAATAACCAAAATAAAAGAATTAGCACATATTGATAAAGCACCTTATTATCCTAATTATGCAGCATTTGTTACCGAAAATAAGGAAATTTGTGGTATGTTTGGATTTTCAACTAAATTCTGGAAAGCTCATTTGAAATCAGACAATGATAAAATAAAGAACTTGGCTAAAGAATATAAGAATGCTCTTCATATATTTGATTTAGAGATATGTAAAGGTTTTCCTGAAGATGTAATCTATACTGTATTTTGGGATATTTTCAAAAAAATGACAAAAGAATTGAAAGTAACAACTGTCACTATTCATGCAGATAATGAAAAGGAATCAATTGAATATAAAAAGCATGGATTTGAAGAAATTCCTAATTCAAAAGAATATTTAGTTTTAAATTTAAACAGTAAATAATTTAAATTACTCGACATACATTCCACAAATCACAGGTTATGCTCTAAATAGTTACCTTATAAACTATATTACAAAAGGTTTTGAGCATAACCTGTGATTTGTGAAATGTATTTTTATTTTCTATTCTTTCTTCCATCATATAGGGAGCATGCCCTATCAAGAAGCTTCTGAAGATTGTCTTTATCAAGCTCATAAAGTAATCTCATACATGCTCCGTATACTGTGTAGTCATCATAATAAGAACAATACTTATTCCAAATGTAATGGCCGAGAGAGTATTCCCAATTATCAGAAGATACATTATCTTCTCCGTTGAATATGATTGCACACTCATTAATGTTCCATGAGTTTGCCATATAAATGGCATAGCTTAAAGCCTCATTTGAATGCTCCATAATTTTATTTTTAATTGGTTACATATTAAATATAGTTATTTATTTGAAAAATTCAATGAAAGACTTAAATAAATTCATTATTGAAAGATTAAAGTTAGATCGTTCTACAAAAAGTGCATATAGTTATGATAAGTTAGAAAGATTCATAAATAAGGGAAATACAAAGTGGGGAAATCCTATTACGGATGAACATGATGGATTTGCATTAGAAGCTTATAAAATATATTATTTTGAAACTAGTCATTTAAGGCATGAATATGCATACATTTATGTATTGGGTATAGATTATGATACTTCTAATGACAGTCATCGTGATTATGAAGCGTTAGTAATTAGACGAGGATCTTATGTAAAAGAAAAAATAAATATAACTTATTGTAAGTTTGATTCAGATTGTACTATACATGAGATATGGATAAACATTTGCAATACAAATCCATATGAAGAATGGCCCAATGTTGAATTTAATATTGCAGATGAAGATTTTTTAAAAGAATTTTCAAAAATGGTAAATGCCCTATATGATGCCACTAATATGGAACGTTATGATATTATTAAAGACTTTAATGATTTATGCTTACGTGAAAAATTGATAACATGTCATTCAACAATAAAATAAATTAAATATATGAAATCACTAAATAGTTTTATAACAGAAAGATTGAAATTGAATAAAGATACTAAGTTATTGTCTCCAATCATATCAGATATTCTTGGTGTCATAGCGCCACCAGAAACCCATGATTTTGAAGAATATGATAAAATGAAAAAAATGGTATCTAAATGGGTTAATGATAATGATGTAAAAGACTATGACATAATAATTTCTAATGATGATTTGATGGCTTATTGTGGAGATTGTGAAGAAGAATTTGAACATTTTCAAGAATTGGTTACTGTTGATGACAAATATTCAATGCATCTTCAATATAAATTTAAACATGAACAACATACCTGTGTGGATAAATGCAAATATAGTTATCCAAGTGATTGGTATGCTTCTAAAGATATGCTTACTTATAATTTCTATTCATCATATTTATTCATAATTAAAAAATGAAAACACTAAATAATTTTATAAGAAATTAATGTATTAACAATATATGAAAGAAATAAACAAATTTATTGTTGAGCGTTTAAAGCTTGACAGAAGTAGTAAAGTAAATCCCAAAAGAGTATTGGATGAAGCAAAACTTAAAAATTCATATTATAAAATAGACATTTATAAAAGATATGAGCACATGAGTGATCAGCGCAGGGATTGGTCAAAAATGGAAGGATATAGAAATAAGGGATCTAAACCTCAAACATTAGCTAATTCTATAAAGACTGAAAAGAAACTATTAAGAAGATGGTTTATTGCTATAGTTATGGATTGGGAAGAATGTTATGATGTGTTTAGAAAGAAACTTATAGAAACATTCAATTGGGATGAAAATGAATTAGATTATTATATATTATATAAATATAATGATGAACATGATTCTAATTTAAAATCTATCTATGAGACATATTTAAATAAATACAATATAAAAATTGACTAAATAAAAAGGAGAAGCGTAAGCTTCTCCTTTCTTTATGATAAAATAATATATTCCTTAATGATATTTCTTACTTTTCTACTTTAATAATTGTTACACGACCAGTAGTATCATCAATTGTACCTTTACCTTTACAATTTCCAATTCTAACATCATTTGGTGAATTTACCAAATAATCTGCAACAACTTGTGCACGCATTTCTGCAAGTCTGTTATTAAAGGTTTTAGATCCTTCTGGTGAAGCAAATCCATAAATATCTACAACACCTTCAATTTTATCCAAAGTTGCTTTTGCCTCATCTGTAAGTATTGCTGATCCTTTTGCGAAGAAAATTACAACTTCATTGTTTACAACTGTTGGAACAGGTACTTCTTTAACAACTTCTCTTACAACCTCTGTAGGCTTCTTTGCGAGTTCAGCAGTCAATCTATTATTCTCATCAATAAGTGCTCCTACATTATATGTCTTAAAGTGACGACTTCCATTACTTGTCTTAAAATGATAAGTATATCCAATCATTACACCAAGTTGAGCAAACTCCTTATTGAATTGAATTTTATGAATAGGATTCAATACCCAATATACTCCTGGTGACAAACTAACTGTATGAGCTTTAGTTTTTCCAAAATTAAAATCAAAATCCAAAGCAGTTTTAGCTGTCAAGAAATTTGTCTTTCCTGCATTCCAAAGATGCATCCATCCAAGACCAGCGTTAGTCTTCATTTCAAATGTTCTTGGTTGACCTTTATAACCTTTAAGCAAATTAGTAACATTCATTGTTCCATTAAGACCAACATTTGTTCCTTTTACCAAAGTCTTTGTCCACTCTTGGAAATTATTCTCATTAAAAAATACATTACCTTCAACTTCTGCTCCCCATACTGGAGTAAACTCCTTACCGAGTTTCAATCCTGCTGCAGCATTCACAGGAAATACTGAATTGAAATCAAGAGGAGTAAAAGCTCCACCTTGAACACCAACATAAACATTATCAAATGTCTTTTGTGTCTCACGAGCAATTTGTGCATTAACACTAAGCATTACAAAGAATGCCATAATAAAACTAAAAATAATTCTCTTCATTTCTTTAAATAATTTAAGTTAATATTTTTTATTAAAACGAAATATATTATTTTAATGTGGATTACACCACCAATTTTCAATGGCTATCATTTTTTTGACAATAAATATCTTAAATGATAACCAGTTGTATTTTATCCAATAAATTAATCTATTTTCCATTCTTTCAAATTCTCAATAATGAATGATCTCCAATCATCTGAATCTAAATCATAATATCTTATGACATCTTTACTAAGAGTTTTATCACTGCTCTTAGGCTCATTCTCTTCTCCCATGATATTCACATTCAATGTACCATGAGCAATTCTTTCTTCACCATTCTTTTTAATATATGTAAATTCTACAATACCATCATGAAGTGCTTTCTTAAAATCATCAATATTCTTTACCATAATAAATACTATTAAATATTATTATTAATAAATATAGATTATTATATAGAATAATTCAATGCAAACGTTAAATAATTTCATAACTGAACGATTGAAGTTGACTAAAGATACTAAAATAAATAATTATGTTTATCTTATTTGGCCTAAATATGGAAATTTCAAATTATTAAAAAATATTTCTTGTTCAAACAATTTTTATAAAATAGAAACTAAAAATGGTTTTTGTGTATATATATGTGATCCTAATTTTTTCAATAATAACATTAAGAAAGATTGGAATTTTGATGAAGATGGAACTGATAAATCAGAAATACTTGAGATTCCTAAAGATGATATAAATGATATAACAAAAAATTGGGGAAATGAAAGGGATATAAGGGGCTTAATAAACAAATTAAAAAATGAGTATAAAAATATGTATTAATTATTGTGAAAACATTAAATGATTTCATAACTGAACGATTGAAATTGAATAAAGATAGCAAACTAGAAAAACCATACAAGTTGTTATTCATACCTTATGGTACAAATTATGATTTACTTAACAATATGTATGATAAGTATAGAAATACAGGAAATATAATAAGTGTTTTATTTTTCCACATAATACAAGCATATATCATGGATAAAGATTTTTTTGAATCAAAAATTTTAAAACATTATACTGATTATAGTTCATATAATGATAATGAATGTTTAGATACTGTATTGAAAATACCCATTGATTTAGATAAAAAGGATTTGATAGATAAGTATGAAAACAAAAAATATGATAATGATGAGGATTTAGTCAATCTAATAAGAAAAGATTTTGAAATATATAAGATTAATAAATGAAAACATTAGATAGTTTTATTGTAGAACGACTTAAAATCAATAAAGATACTAAAATAGCATCAAATTATGTATTACTTATATATCCTTTTAATGAAAACTTTAAATTAATAAGAGAACTTTATAATGATACTGATTATAGATACAGCAAAATTAAAATGGCTGAAGTAAAATCAGGTACACTATATATTGTTAAAGATATAGATTTTTTTAATGACGAAATAGCTAATAAATATAACTTTAAGAGTTCTATGAGATTTGATATGATATTGAAAATACCTATTGATGAATTAGATGATGTGTTAGAAAATTTTAATACTGATACAAATGTTTTGTCAAGTATGAAACTTAAATATGAAAATGTTACCGGAAAAATATAAAGGGAGCTAAGCTCCCTTTTCTTATTTTCTCATCATTTCGTAGCATTCCTGTCTTCGTGGCTTATGACCTCGTTGAGTGACTCGAAGATTCTTTACTGCAGCCAATGTATAATTGAAGTCATTTTTATTGAAACTTCCGTTCTTAATTCGTGAATTCAATAGTCGATTATAGAATGCAGAACGTTTTACTCCACCTTCACCACAGTTATAAATTAGATCTCCAAGTCCATCAATAAATCCTTGTCTGAATCTTACTTTACCTTCAAATGGCTTAAGCAATCGATTGATAGATGCATTCGTCTTTGCTACATCCTTTGAAAACAACAGATTAGCTTTCCACATCGAAATAGTCTTGTAGTTCTCACCTTTCAGAAAGTGATGACCCCATCCAATCGAATATCCATTTCCATCATAGTATCTATGCAATACACATTTCTCATATTTCTGGATAAATCGTTTTCCATTTGATGAAATTGAATATCCAAAACACAGTGTCATAAACAAAGTAAATACAAAAATAGTGAAATACCTTTTCATTAAATAAAAATTTAAGTTGTTAATAAAAATTCCAATCAATACTCTAAGTTAGCAAATACATTGCAATCAACTCTTTTCATATTTGTACCAAAATGATTCATATAGAATAAATCATCATAGTCATATTCCTCTTCGTTATTATAATAAATCTCGTTTTCCATTATTTTACAAGTTCAAAAGTATTTATAGTTATTACTACTCTCTGGTAGTTGTCAAATTCCCAACTGAAGTCATCTGAAATGATAGTCTTGTTTTTGATTCTCTTAGCTTTTCCCTTAGTATCTATAGGGAGGCAATAGTAATATCCGTCGTAGCAATATGTTTTGACATTAGTGAAATGATAGATTACATTTTTTTCTGTGTCGAAATAATCTCCATCTTCGTTAAGATTTTTGAATGGAGTAAATTCTACTTTGTCGTTTTCGATAATGTCATCAACAATTGAATTTCTCTTAGCTTCCTGAATTCTTTCCTCTTCCAACTCTTTAGGAGAAACTGCTACGTAATACTCAACGAATTCATTATGTGAATTTATATAAGACTTATTACGTATCTCATATCCATTGGCGATAAGGTAATTTCCAACATATTCTTTTTGTTCTGCTGGGCAATTATTCCAGTACCATTCGACGTAAGAGATATCTTCTGTCTCAATCTTATTGTATTTTGAGCGACCAAAACGGAATGTGTCTACATTATTCCAAACTTCTTGAAATGATTTCCAGGATTTAGTCTTGCCTCTGAGAGACTCATCAACTGTAGCATTAGGGTACTTAGCCATGGCTTTAGCTTTATCAAAAGAGATGTTCTTCATAAAACGATGATAAGTTATAATGGTAGTCATTGACTCGTTTATAACTCTTGAAGAACTTGTTACTTCCCAAAGGGTGTAATATTTATTAGCGAAACCAATGTAAAGTGCCATAACTTAAAGATTTATTAATTACATATATAATATAGTTAAACTCTTGAAAAATTCAATAAAAAAAGAAGATTTTTAAAAATCTTCTTTAATTAATTACTTTTATAAAATTTTTACACTTTTGATAAGTATCTTCAAATAACATATAAATAGAATCTATATTTTTTGATTTTCCTTTTTTTAATCCCTCATTTAGCATATTGATTATGTTTTCTATAAAACCATTAATGTTATTTGTTATATCAAAAGGTTTGAATTCTGCTGTTTTAAGAGTTTTAGTTGGATTAACAAAATCAAGAAAATACATATCTGAATTTCCATAAGATGAACGATGTTCATTAACTAATCCTATCGATATTTTATTGTCTTTATTAAGACAAACAGTAAAGTAGCTTAATAATGATTCATCAGACCAAATAACAAAAAAACATTCTTCATTATCATCAATTTTACCATATTTCAAACATACTCCTTGTTCAAACTTCCAAGGATTGAACTTTTTAAAAGTATATGTATTTGATAATCTTTTTTCTAATATACTAAAAATATCCTTTATATCATAAATTTGATTAATTTTAGTATCTTTATTTAATTTTAACCTTTCGGTTAAAAGATTTTTCAAATCATCATTTGAACATAGTTTTAATCTTTCATTAATTAATGATACTAATGATTTCATAATTTATTTTTCTCGTAATTTTAATGCCATAGCCATAGAAACATCTTGAGGATGGATATCATTGACATCAGGAATCCATTTTTTCCAACCAAATGCATCAACAATATCTTTCAATTCTGTTTGTCCTAATTCTTGTAAATAGTCAAAAACAAATTGTCCTGCAGATTTCCATAATTCAGCATCTTTACCTGCCCAAACATTCTTATCTGCGTCATATTTGCAATCATTGTTCTTTTCTAATTCATTCAATATTGTACCAATCATAAGAACATGAGGTTTTTTTGCTGAACCTACAGGTACTGGAGTTATTTTTGGCATTGCTGGCGCTGGACCTCTTTCAATAATAAAATCATTTAAATTTTTCATATTACTATATTGTATATATTTATTTAATTTCAAAGATTCATTCAATAATGTTTTCTTACATAAGTCTATGAATGCTTGTTTAGCATCTCCTTTTGGTGTATTGACCTCGCCAGGACCTACTCTAATCATTGAGTTGACTATTCCAAAAATTCTTTCTTTTGATCTTGTATCTGTTATGGTTTTCTTTACTTTTTCTAAGCATTCTTCGGCATCGCCATCAATGTCATATTTTCTTAACAACCATTCAACATCTGACCAATCATTGCTTCTCCATAATTCAACTCTTTTCTTTGTATCTTCTTTTCTTTCGGGTGTCAAAGTAATCAATCTTAAACTTAATCCTGTTGGAGAACAAACAAACTCATATTCTTGATCTTTAGCTGGTTCAGGAAAACCTTCAAATTCAAAATGTTTCCATATCTCATCTTTATCTGAATGCATCAATACTACTCTAACTAAACCTTGAATCAATGCTTGTTTTTGTGCATTCAAATCCAAGAAAGTTTTTTGATATTTCATACTTTTAGCATCAGGTACAATAACATTATCTACTTGAACATATTTGTCTTCTTCTCCTGATATAGGAAATCCACAAGTAACTATAGCTCCATAAAGTTGTGATTTTTCTCCCTTTTTATTTCCAAATACAAATCTTGGTGTCAATTCATCAGGAAGTGAATCTAAATATTTTTTGAATTCTTTCTTAGTCTTTTTCAAATCATCAGTATTGATATGAACAACTAAATCAATATCACCATGACCATCTTTCTTTTCTTGTCCAAGCTTCATTATGACATTATAAGATCCTGTTGTATCACAATCTACATATCCTGGAAATTTACTTAATACTTTATTTATATAATTGTCTACTGTGGGACGTACTTTCTTTGTTGGTATTCTACTTCCTCCTATTGATCCTGACATTGTTTATATAGAGTTATATTTTTCTTAATGGATATAGTTTAGAATCTTCTGGCAAGAATTTTCCTTTAAGACCAAGACGTTCTTGATTTTCTACCCAATATTGTTGCAAATCCTCAGGAATATCACATCTTGTTGAATCTAATGTCTTAAGATAAATATCATAAATTCCATTCAAGTCTTTTTCAGATAAATGTTCTCTTAAATATTCTTGCAATTTATGATAGTTTTGTAATATCTTCTCAGTCAAATTGAAATTATAAAGTTTGTTCAATAACTTTATAGCTTCATCTGGTTTGCGAGCTACTTGTTCACCAGTTTCCTTATTTTTTACACCATTTCCATGTATAAATGAATGATTCTTATAAGCGAATAAGTGAAGCATTAATTGTGTCCTGTGCAATCCCTTTACATTTCCTACATAAGAATCTGAATAATAAGCAAACTTAAGCCATTCAACATCACCAAAATTACAATCTAATTGAACAGTCTTACCATTTTCTTTCTTAGTTTCATGATCAATTTGCTTAATTTGTGTAAACATTGTTCCTGAACCTGAAGATTTGTCATTTGCTAAGATTATTTCAGAATTTTCATTTATATAGTCACATATGTTCTTTATTATTGCACGTTTCATTAATTGCTCAGGTGTAGCAGTTCTTGCACGTTTCTTGAATTTCTCATAGTCCTGATTGACTAATTGAATGTCAAGATTCCAATCTTCTGGATTCTTAAGACCTTCTTCATCAATAGCTAAATCTATATCACCCGAAAAATCTTTCTTACCAACTGAACCTAATGTTTGAGGATTTTCAAAATACTTCCAAACTTTAGGGAATAATCTTTTTATTTCTTTCAACCAATAATCTAAAGTTGGTTTGATATCTTCTTTGGCAATCTTATCTGAACCACCATCAAATACATGTCCACCTTCAGTAATCAATGATTCTTTTATATATTCAAATAATGATTTCATTTTTAATGACTTATTTATATATTTGTTCCAAGAACTTAGTTCTTCTTTTACTTTCTTCTTTTTAATAGTTTTCTTTTTAGGTTCTGGTGCATTCTCAACTTTTTCTTTAAACTCATCAAAATACTTATCAGTACCTTTAGGCATCATTTTAGCAAACAATTCTTTATCTCCATCTAATAATGATTGTCTAACCTTTGTACCTGATATTGATGATACAAAATCCTTTTCTTCTGAACGTTCAATTTCTTCTACATAAAATGATTGAGTATAAGCTCCCTTACAATCTCTATTATCTCTATTATGTTCCTCATATTCTGGAACTTTCATAGCCATCATTTTATATACTTTGAACTCATCAGAACCTGTAAGCCAAACTGATGCTTGATATCCTTTTTGTTTAAGCATTTCTCCCCAAGCACATATATCTGCACCCTTTACATACAATACATCCTCAATATCATTTTTATAATTCTTCTTAATGAGATCAAACTCTTTCTTCATTAAGTCATCATTGAATGGATGTCGAGTATCTACTTTTTCTTCAGGTGTAGATACTGCTAATATGATAGTTTTTTGCTTAGCTATTTCTTTTAAGTTTGGTTGCTCTCTTAGCTTATCTTGTTGCTCTTTATCAGGACCTTTCAAATCTTTATAAGTAGCCATTTTAAGATGACCTAAATGAAATGGTTGAAAACGTCCTAAACAAACTTTTACTTGATTCATTTTTAAAATTTTAAATATATTTTACCTGTTCGACCTTGATCAGTTGTTTCAAGTGGACCAAAATATAAATTATCTGTTATAACATTAAAATTAACAATATCTTTTGTTGAATCCTTTTTATAAAAGAAATATTTACCATTTTGTTCTTGTTTATTTATTTGATCAGATAAAAAACCAATAAATATATAATCAAAATTTTCAATAAATGAATATAAATTAAATTGAATACATCCTATAATATTTTTCATATCCTGAAAACTCAATTCAGATATTGTTTTTAATTTTTCTTCTGTTTGTTTATATAATTCTTCAATTATTGTTGATGAAAGCGAAGGAATATTACTCATATTTCCATCTTTATCTCTATCATTTGTTATATAATTATATTGAAAACAAAGTGAATTAACTAAACCTTTTGCAATATCACTATTAGATAATTTATTTACTTCACATAATTTAATAAAATTTTTGAATCCTGTATTATTTTGAAAATATGCAGCTTTATCTGCCAGTTTATTATTATATTTTTCTAAATGAAATAAATTTTCATTTAAATACATATATATTGACCATGACTTTCTTATTTTTGAATCACCATATGCCTTTTGACCTGCAAGATGACCACCACTTTTTCCACTTTTATTCCATGTCATACATTTAACCTCAAATTCTTTATTACTAGAGATTTCTATATCTCCACTTTGTCCTGAACCTGCTTCTTGTAATAAAAATTTTAATAATACTTCATAAGGTCCAACATTTGCTGTTGCCTTATATGTTAATGATGCTAATTCTTTTGCTTCATTTTCCCATCCCTTGCAAAAATCATTAAAAATATTTCCGGTTGTTTCTAAATCATCTATAGATAAACTTTTTTTGGCAAAATAATCATTTATAATTTTCTTTAAAATTGATTCATGATTATTTTTGGTAAATAATTTTAAAATATATTTAGATGTATCTTTAATAGGTCCAAATAATGTTAAACCTTTATTTTTTAACATTGTAGTTAAATCATCTATATTTATTAAAAAATTATTATAGTAATCTTCATTATCATAGATATAATTATCAAAAATTTCCTTAACTTGTTCATTAGTTAAATGTTTTTTTAGATATGTTAGTTTTGATAATGATTCTTGTGTTAATTTTTCCTTTTGTTTAGATTCAATAATATTATGTAATAATTCAGAAAATTTTTTCATATTTTTATTTTGTCATTTTAAATTTATCCTTATTATTTTATTTAATGTTTATTAGCAAAATAGGCTTTCAATGCTGCTTCTGCTTTTTCTTTTGTTTCATACTTGGCTTTCCAATAACCTCTTTTAGGACTATTTGTTCCTTTTCCTGCATGACCTTTGATTCTCCAATAATTACCGACTTTAACTATTACATCATGAAGTTCTTCAGCAATATAATCATCATCTATTGATGATATTCTTTCAGTTTCTGAAATATAATCAGATAAATGTTTCATATTTATATTATTATATTTATAGTATATTATAGTTATTTCACAAGATTATGAGCTTTTGTGTAATCAAAATCATTTCCTTTTGCTACAAAAATTAGATTTTTATTTAAATATTCTTCAGACTTCCCTTTCATATATATTTTACAAAATTGCAAATCTGACAATTTTTTAACGCCATCATAGTTGTATGCATCATAATAAAGATTTTTATACTTCATAAAGAAATGATAACTTCTACCACCATCATCTAATAAATAATATTCAATGTCTTTATGAAAAGGTTCATCTTCTAAAAATGACACGCAATTACAAACTGTCAAACAATATCCATTGTCAATTAAGTTTAATCTTGTTTGTTCATCATCGTCATCTAATGCTCCATTAATATCGTCATACCAATCTTCTTCTGTCCAAAATGTTTGTAAAAAATTTGATAATGTACGATAAGATTCAAAAATATAATCTTTAAGAGATTTCATAATTTTAATTGTTTAATTTATTTTGAATGTTTCTTAATATAATAAGCATTGTATTATATAAGTCTTTCCATGTACCATTATCAGACCATTCTGAATCTACTTCTTTAGAAAATTTCATATAATTTCCAAGATCTTTTAATCTCATACTAATGTCGCATGCATTATTATTGAAATTATTAAAATCAATTTCGCATACACCAGCTTTTCCACAATCAACTGAAATATGTGTATCTTTTTTAGATTCTAATGATTTTTGTATTTTCTTGAACAAAAAAGCATCATTTCTTTTTCCACTTTCTACTTGAGAAATATTACAAGTAAATTCATTATCATTCAATGATTCATTAATATACTCTTTAAGTGTTTTCATAATTTTATTTTTCATTCCTAAATAAATGTATATCATCAGTATATAGTACTGTTGTTTTTGGATTATATGATGCAATATGACTTAATTTTTCACCATTTTTTATATAAACACATATCGTTTCTGAATTAGTATCATTACCAATTATTATGTGTTTATTTTTAAAATTACCATTATAAAAATTTTCTAACCAATTATGCCAATCTTCTTTAGAATATTTTACTTTTTCTGAAAATGACGAATTCTTTTTAGAATAAAATTCAATTGATTCATTAATATAATCTTTAAGATATTTCATAATTTTAATTATTTAATTTTATTTTGCAAATTTATTTAAGGGGAATTTGACATTACTTCTTGAATTATATTTTAAGTTTAATTCTTTTGCACATTTCCAACCCCAGAAGAATGGTTCCATAAATCTCATGCCAACACCGATTTCATCCCATTCATATCCACTTTCATGATTAGCTCGAGAATATCCTTGATCTGCAAAATCATCACCAAATTCATTGAATCTGAAATTTTTGTCTACTTCTCTTGAATAATTACACCAAGCATAATCAAACAAGCCTTGTTTGAATGCATTCTTTTCAAATTCAGACGTTCTACTAGATTTATACGGTAAAGTATTTGTATAAATATTGAAAATTTCATCACCATCTTCTAATGTTATTTCTTTATCTTTATACTCTAATAAATCTTCTTCTTTATAAACCTTTTCAGGAACTTTTTCTTTTTTAAATTTATTTATTAAAGCTTTGATTTTATCTTTTAAAGACTCTTGTATTATAAAATTATTTAATGATTTCATATTTTATATTACCTATTTTTAAAGATTATATGTAGTTTTAAAATACTCAATAAGTTTGTCATTAGCTTCAGTCCATGTCATTTTACCATCACATACAACACCAGGAATTGTCCTATCATTATTTGGGTCTACACAGTCAACGTCATCAAAATATATTGATATATCAACTTTTTTATGTTTTAATACATCTTTACCAAATGTTTTGTTTGCAAATCTTATAAATGCTCTTTTAAATTCTAATTGACCATCATAAGTTAATTTACTATTAGAATGATCTACAGCTTCATAAATAAATTCAGTTATATCTTTCACATTTTAATTATTATATTTTTAATTTTCCCAAGCCTTAATGACTTTTAAGTTTTTCAAATTCAAATCACGTGCAGCACTAACATTCTTATGATCATCATCTACAAATACAACTCTGTCATATTTTTTACAAAGTTTTTTCAATATATTTGCTTTCTTATCTGCATCAGTAACTCCTTCATATGTTTTTGATTCATCATTGATTGCATGTGACATAGTCTTATTGAATATGTCTCCTAATTCTTTCAATGCTCCATCTGGCTGTTTGACTTTTAAGAAATCTGCTAATGCTTTCTTTATAGTATCTTCACAACTTCTTGCAGTCAAAAAACAAAATTCATATCCTGCTTCTATATAATTATCCATTATTCTAAGATTACGAATCAATGGTGTTCCTGATATGATGCTGTTGTAAACTCTTATAGGATCTCTAAATTCTCTGTAATCAAACCATTTTCTTTTACTTGGATCTTTAGCATCTGGGTCTTTAGCAAATTCATCAGTTGTCATTCGTATTTCTGCTTCTCCTGGCACTTTCTTATATACTCCTATAACCTGAGGATCACTTTTCAACAATGTGTCATCAATATCGAAAACTATGATTCCTTTTATACGAGGAGGCAATGGGCGAATTTTTTCAAAAATGTATTGAACTAATGATTTCATTAAAAATGTTATTAAACACCTATTTTAATAAAAATAAAAAAATAAAGGATAATGTACCATTATCCTTTTATTTCTATTTATTCAAAAATGATTCAAATTTTTTCAAAGTATCATCAGTCATATATTCTTTAAACTTATTGTAAATAGATTTTCGTTGACGATACACAATATCTCTATAAAAATTCTCATCATTAGCAATCCTATCAACTTTCTCTGCAAATTCTTTAGGTGACGAAACATACATAAAATCTTTCAATACTTCATCATCTGTTAAATTCTTATTAGGATCATATCTTTTATCTACAAATGCTACAATATCTGCCAGCATACAATCAAAATATCTTGGACTAATTTGGTTACCAAGAATGTTCTCTTCATGAGTAATGAATGCAGATTTAGAATTAGCTGCTACATACTGCCATAAATCATAATATTCCATTACATCATGTTTGTCAAAATTGACTCCTTCTTTAAGGTTAGCAAAGAATGGACTTCTACCTACTATATGTAAGAACTTATTCTTAAGTGCTCCATAATAAGCTTCAGTTGTCTTAGTACGTTTACCTGATTTTGTTACACCATGATATTCACAATCATAAGTCTTTCCTTCCCATGGATAATCAACCAATTTTGCTTCAAGATTGTCATTCACACCATTCCAAATATAGCAATTAAAATTATCCCAACCACTTACAATAGGTCTCTTATCAGGTTTGATTGTAGCAAGGAACTTATTATAATCCAATCCACAAAAACCAATTATTACTGATTTGAAACATTCATCAATATCTGGACGAATTGACTTCATATATTCAACTTCTTTATCTACTACTTCTGCAGGATATTTCTTATTATATGCAATTTTAAGATTCTTAACATCGAGAAGTCTTCTAATTGTCATATCAGGAATATGTGGATTTGGGAATAGAGGATCATCCTGAATATAGAACAATTTATTATCTGTTCCTTTTGATGATACCCACCATTCTGTAATACGATTGATATTATAGGGAGTAAAAACCCAAGTTACACCCCCATAAAAATTCGGAGGAGTGCATTGCATAATGACATCATTAACATTATGCTTTTCAAGAATATGATGTTCTGATGTTCCCCAAATAATTGGAAGATCCTTCAACATATTCTTACATACATGCTCACTTGGATCTGTTGAGGGAACATTTGACATAATCCATACTCTATCATATTGACAATACTCAGACAAATATCTGTAATATTGATAAAGACAATAAGTACGAATAGGATTCTTTACAAATGAAACTACATCTTTTGTTTGACAAATTGCTGCAATTTTACCTTTACCGCTTCCTTTATAAAAATGATTAATCTTTTCCATTTAGTTATAATTATTAATTGTTAAAAATATCTTCTATAAATTTATTTGCTGTTGATATAGGATCTGTATGCTTCATCATTATATCCAAACAATTATGTCTCATCTCGTCATATTTATCAGTATTATTTATAAGATAGTTCATTTGTTCAATAATTTCATAAGCATTAGAACAATCTTTTTCAAGATAAACACCCATATTTAAATCTACCATTGAGTTATTAGTCTTAACTCCATTCTCATACATATGAATGTTTTCACCTGTAAACTTATCAAATAAAGGCAATGTTCCTTGCTCTATAATCTCCATCATGGCATATTCAGGATTGTCTCCATAAAATCTCTTATCTTTCAATCTATAGAATTCTGCACCAAATGATGCTTTAGCCATAGCCTTAAGACCATCTTCTCTTACATAAGCTCCAAATATGAACATCTTATTTCCATGAGGAACATCAAGACATAAATCTCCCTTAGGCAATCCATGTTCTTTAATCCATTTACCATTGATTACTTCTGTAAACTTTGATGGCCCCATTTTTCTTTCTTTTAAAGATAGACTTGTATCTGGATTCAACTCATAGAACAAATCAGGAACTGCAGCAGTACCAATCATAGGAATAATGCCTCTCATTTCAAATTCAAAATCATTTCGTGCAATCTTATGAAAGTCTTGAACCAATCTTGGATTTTTAAATTCTGCCCATCTTCCAATATAAGTTACTCGTCTAGCCTTTTCTGAAACAGGCAACCAGTTATTGACATATTCTTCATTAAAATGATAAGGATGATGCATATATAGATATTTCTTCATAGCTTCATCTTCACCTATTGTTTTCTTAATAGTCTCATAAAGAGATGTATTTGAATCAAATGTGGCAATCCTATCAAATGAATTCAAAAAATCTTTATCTTTCAATAACTCAATTCCATAAAACTTATAACCAATAACATTATGACCATTAATGAAAAATACTTTCTTAGGCTTAGTTATCTGTTCAGTAATAAGTCTCATAAAAGGTTCTCTATACTTAGGATCTGCTTTAGCGGGCATTAATTGATTTATACATACTACATCAGCTTCATTAATATGATTAAGTGTTTCTATAGAATAATCATACTTTATTACATTAGGTATTGTTTGCCATTTAGGTTTAGTATTCTTAACCTCATCTTCATGTTGGCAATAATAAATCTCAACATCATTTCCGGCAGCCTTCAATGCATAATTCAACTCAATCATATATCGAGTTATTCCTGCTCCTTCAATAAGTCCACATATTTGTACTATCTTCATAATCTTTAATTTTTTATTTCTGTAATTGTTTGTTTAATGTTGTCTTGATAAATTGTGTTACACTCTGTTAATTCTGTAAAAGGATTGTCTAATATTCTTATTAATTGTTTTACTATAAATTCTGCGGTATGTACAGGTACATTTTGACCAATCTTAGGTAGATTTGACATATCTCCATAAAGAATGAAATCTTCTGGCATACCCATAAGTGAAAGATATTCTCTAACTGTACACATTCTCTCTCCAGATGGATGAAGCATATTTGGAATCATTCTAAATTGAACTGATGGAAATTTGTCTTTACATAGGCATATGTCATCTCCATAATAGTTCTTACCTAAACTTTTCTTATAAGCTATATGATTGAAATATTTAAGTGCTTTCTCTTTATCTTTCTCATCATATTCTAATTTGTTTGTGAAATCAATCAACTCATCAAACAAATCATTCTTAATAATATAATTCATTAAAGCACCATCTATAACATTTTTCCAATCTTTTCCCAATTTTTCTTTAATGAATTCTATAACAATTGGATTATGTGGAGCTGTTTTGACAGGAGTATTCATTGATGCATTTGGATTAAGCTTTTCAAAAAACTCCTTAGCTGTTACAGTATTATTTGACCAATCAAGCAATGATGGATATTCATTTTCAACATCTTTATTATGCTTTATGAATATTACAAATGTCCTTGGTCGTTTTTGAGGATTATTATGCAATGAAGTATCTGTTTTATAATAAATCAATGAATAACCTGAATCCTTAGCCATTTTTTCAAATTTCATTCTAAGTTCTACTCCTCTTGAACCCATCAATGTTGGTGCATTCTCAAAACAATAAATTTTAGGTTTGATTACATTCAATGTATAATTAGCAATCCAAAGCATATTACAGTTTCTTTCTTCTTTAGTATCACTACCTGCTGATGTAACCATAGACAAACCTGAACAAACAGGAAGAGCAATAACTATATCCAAATTAGAATAATCAGGTTTTGATTCTTCTTCATTCAATACTATCTCAGGATTAAGATCATCAATATTTGTATCAAACATCTTTCGTTTAAACTTATAATACTTTGGCATCCTACCTTTACTTTCAAGATAAGTTTTCAAATTATACTCATTAGCAGCAGCCTTTATATTGCCTTCTTTATCATATGATACTTCATCTAATCCCTCATAAGACAATATGAATTCTGCTGGATGACCTATAGCCAATTCAGCTCCTAAATAAAAACCACCAGTAAGTGGTTGTATGCATCCCCATTTAATTTCTTCTTTATTCATAATTATTTTAAATATTTAAAATGTCTTTCATATATATGTAATGATCCTGCATTCCAATATATCTTACCACATTGTATTCCCAATTCTTTTGCTAATTTTTGTTGTACCCATTTAGTCCATAATGCATCATTATTGAATCCAAATACAGCATCATTAGACCTGAAATTGACTATGCAATCCAAATATGATTCATCACTTCTTTCATTAATGAAATACTGCATATTTTGACAACACATAAAATCATGCATACCATTATTGTTGTAATCTGTTTGCATAGAAGGCCTATTATAAATCATAATAGCTTCTCTTGTATGTGGATCATCAATTAATCTTTTTTTACAATTCTCATATTGACTTCCATTTTCCTTTGAAAATATACACCAACCATAATTAGAATTGATAAACCCATTTTTGTCAGCACATGCTTTCCACATTTTTGGTGTTTCACCTTCTATATCATTTACATTCAAAGATTGATTTAAATACCAATTTAATTCTCTTTGAAAATATTCATAATTAGGCTCTCTAATTATCCATGGTTTGTCTACTTCAAAATGTGCATTTTGAATTTCTAAAGTTTTTGATTGTTGTACATCATTACCAATATAACGAAATTCATTATTCAAATACTTTTGTATAAATTCTTGTCTAATGTCTTCAGTTATCATATTTAATTATTTATAAAATTTACTGCTTCATTATAAATATCATCTCTTGTTCTAAAATCATTCCCATTATTTACATATATAAGTTTCTTATTCAATAAAGAATAATCAAATATTCTCATAAACCTATCCGCTTCAATTTCAATATTTTCTCTTTTATTTTTTGATAAAGACTTACTGTCATCATTTTTCAACAATAAATCTATAGATGATGACATTAATTGAATGTAATAAGCATTAATATTGTTTTCAATGTAAATATTGTCAATTTCTCTTATTATAGATAAAGCATCTTTATCACTTACATTTCTATATAAACATCCATAAACATATTCACCATAATGACTACGATTAAGGATTACTGCATCTGTATTGTATTTATTATTTACAATTGAATATGCATAACCTCTAAAAATAGTATTTTGAATATATTTGTTTTCAGGTTTAGTATAATGAATATTTGTGACAGTTAAAAAATCTTTAGATAAATTATTTATAAGTGTATCTTTACCACAATTATCTAAACCTTCTATTATAATCAATTTCATATTTCATAATATGTATATATTTAATTCACTTATAATTATAATATAGAAATTATTGATATATTTTTATGTACATATTATGAATTTATTATCATCATCCATTTCAATCTTTTTAGGTGTCAATTCGGTACCAGGTATTTTTGCTCCAAGATCAATTGTTGGTCCACCTTTCAAATCAATCATACTTATTTCACCTGAATCATTATGAGCAATTTGTTGAATTCTATAAGGTGAGCAAACTTTATATACATCTGTATCTATTTGTCTAAGATAGTTGTTTATGTTTTCTCTTACTCCCAAATTTACTGTAATATTTTTGAATACGATGTTTTCACGAACCATATCCCAAATATTCTTAAATAAATCATCATAAGTACCATTATTGTATATGATATGATCATATGAGTCTTCATCATCAAGTTCATGTTCTGCTATATTGTTCAATTGCTCAATACCATCTCTAACAATTTTGATAGTCAAACCATTATTGTTCTTAATATAATCTAACTCATGATTGAACCTTATATCAGTTATGATAGCATATTTTAAATCATTATTTAAAAGAGATTCAGTCTTAATTTGATTTTCAACAGTATTGACAAATACTTCTTTATTCAAATCAGCTTGTAACATATAAGTGCCTATATATACCAATATGTCTCTTAAACTCATCCAATATTTTGTGTCTGAATTCTTATAATCTTCAAGATTATAATAAAATTCTTCACAAGATATGACATTGTCTGGACGTATTTCAGTATATTCAAAACCTTTGTTTATACATATCCAAGCAGTAGACTTATTAAAATAAAAACATTTAAGAGGTATTCCAAATATGTTTGCACAAATTCGTTTCAACTGGTCAGCAAAAGCTAAACAAATTATGTTTGAATCATGATTTTTGAATTTCTCATAATAAGATGCAGATGCATTAGGTTTTGTGTAGAAATTATTATAATAAACTTTACACATTTCAAATGATGACCAATTCTCTTTCAATATGACATTAAGCATTTTTGCGACAGTATCTTTTCCTGATCCAGCTAAACCATTCAATCCTATATACAATATATTGTTCATTAAAATTATATCAAAATATTTTTTATTAAAATAGTAATATTGCTACATCTTTTTCATATTGTTTTAATATAATTTATTTTTAATAAAAGAAATTATATATTAAAATAGAATGCCTATTTCAAAAGTATATAAGAATTTAAAGAACAATTTACAAGAATTTGACAAGTACAAAAATTACTTCTTAATTAAGTGTGATCAAAAATTGTTTGAACTTAATGAGAAAGTAAAAAATTCATATAAAAAACTAATATTTAAGTATGAAGATTTAATATTGTATATCTATAAGAATGACAAAAGACCAGAAACATTCAATCCTTATAAATTGATATATGGTCATTTTTATGATAATGATAATTTGCTTCAATTCAAAAATGTCATAGATAAAAAATATGATGCTAAAATACATATTGGCAAAAAGGATGATGTACTTAAAAATGAATTAGGACAACCAGTTAAGCATAATAATTTTGATACCATAATGAAAATATCTTCAAATCTATATCAAAATTATTATAATAATTCGGGAATAAAAGAACTTTATACATATGATGTGGATTCAGTTGTAGATTATGATTATTATAAGAATATCATTTCTATAAATGAACCTATAAAAACAGAATTTAATGAAAATGAAAATATATTGACAATTACTTATTATGAATGAACCTACAAATTTAATAACTTATTTGAATACAGAACGAGCTAAGTTGAATCCATTACTTGAAAGATTAAGTATAGATGGAAGTTTGTATACAATTAGTGACCCATTATTAGGTAAGTTAGCAGATCAGGTTAGTAGTTACATATCTTATTTAAAGGGTGAGATCGATACAAAACAAAATATATTGACATTTGATCAAACACCTACTCAAAATAGTACTAATCCTGTAACTTCTGGAGGTATTTATACAGCAATAAATACTTTAGACTCTAGCTTGCATGCTGTTGCTAAATCTGGAGATTACAATGATTTAGAAAATCTTCCTACATCTTACATTACTAAAGATGTTGATAATCTTACTTATTATTACACTAAGGATGAAATTACATCACAATTAGGAAGAATTAATCAATTTAAGTATCAAATAGCTGAATCACTTCCAACTGCTTCTGCAGATACAATGTATATCATATATCTTATTGCTACTGGAACAGGTACAGAAGCTAATAAAGACTATTATGTAGAATACATTACTTTGAATAAAGGTACAGAACAATACCCAAGTTACAAATGGGAAATGATTGGTACTACAGATGTATCTATTTCAGGATTTGTTACTGAAACAGCATTACAACAAAGATTAGATACAGCTTCTTATATAGATACTAATGAACTAAATACTGCATTATCTGATTACTACACTAAGATAGAAATAAACGGTCAATCATATGTAACTACACCAGCATTAGCTACATTATTGAATAATTCATCATATGCAAATATTTCATATGTTACTACAGAATTAGCTAAGAAACAAAACAATCTTACATGGGACAATCAAGTCACTGAAAACAGCTCAAATCAAGTAACATCTGGTTCAACTTATGCCGCTATATGGGCTGCTGAGAATAGAGCTAACAGTAAGATTGAAACATTAAGTGGTGAAGCAGTCAAGATGATTAACAATGTTGCTCCTGACGCTAGTGGAAAGATAACAATAAATAGTGAGTCTGTACATTATGTTTCAAGCGCAACAGCTGAACAAATTTCAGGAAGCAGCAATTATCAACTTAGTATAGTAACTACAGACAAATCATTACTTACTAGTGTTGCACAAAACTCATAATATAAATATGATACATATTAAATCAATATAAGGAATTCTATAGTTGTTTAATCTTATAAATGACTATAGAATTTTATTTTTATTAAACAATTCTTTTTATAATTTGAATTATTATGCCTAATCAACCTAAACAGCTCACAAACATAATTATAAATGGTGAAAATTACTTAGTATCTGATGAAACTGTTCAAACATTATTAGAAGTAATTTGGAACAATAATGGTGCCATATCATCACGTATAAATGATTTGAATCAACGTGTATTGACAAATACTAATGATATTGAAGACAATGCTTATGTTACTGCTATTGCTCTTAATGACTTAAATGACAGGATAAATAATTCATCTTTAGATTTAGATAATCTTGAAATAGCTTATGAAAATTTGAAAAGCTATGTATTGACAACTTACAACAATATCAATACGTCTTATAATAGATTATATTCTTATACAACTGTCCAATTAGGAACTTTAAATACCGGATATAATAACTTAAAAAGTTATGTATTGACAACTTACAATAATGTAAAGACTTCTTATAATACATTAAACAATACTGTATCTGCATTAACAAATACTTTCAAACTTAAAAATGACTATGCATACTCATCTTTATCAAATGAAGCTTTATTATTGGCTCCGAATGATTCCTATAATGTAGCATTTGGCAAATTAGAAAAAGCCATATTAGACAATGAAGAAATTGTAACATTAGCTTTAACAGACTTAAATGATAAGATATCTAATATAACTAATGATTCTAATGATTTAAAGAGTTATGTATTGACAACTTATAATAATATAAAGACTTCTTATGATATATTAAACACTACTGTAGCAAATTCTTATTCATATTTGCTCAATGCATATTTAGCATTCTATGAAGAATATGATAGAGATAGTTATTTAATGACAAAGTTATTTATTCAATTACATGAAAATATTGAAGATTTAAATAACAATACATTGCCATTAACATATGTATCTTATTTGAATTCATTAAGAACAGATGTTGATGATAAAATACCCAACTCATATAAATCTACACTTGATAATTGTTTTAATGACAAATTATCTATAGTTGATTATAATAATGATTCTTATGTAATTATCAAATCATTATTTGATTTGAATGATAAATATGCTTATGTATATGATAAATATTCTTATCTGTATGATGAATATGATACTGATATGTATGTTTTGGCTAATTCTTTAATTGATTTAGATTCACGTACAAAAGAATTACATGATTATGTTGAAGATTCTACTTATGTAATAACTAACTCATTAATTGACTTAGATACAAGAAATTATGAAATAGTAGATAATTATAATGCATTAAAAACCTATACAACTACTAAAATAGGAACTTTAAATACTGGATATTCTAATTTAGAAAGTTATGTATTGACATCTTATAATAATATAAAAATTTCTTATGATACATTAGCAAGTAAAGTAAATACTATGCAAGGATTATATATTCCATTAGCAGGAAACTCTACAACAAATTATGTATCTGGAACAATCAATTTTTACGATAATACGGGTAGAGACATATTAAAAATCAATTCTGTTGATAAGAAAACTTATATATGGAATATTGTAGGAAATTCTGGTTCATGGGATAATAAGTATGGTTTTAGCCAACAATATGATGGAACTCAATCTGCAAATAATAATTCACTTATATTATGGGCTCATAATCAAGCTGGAACGCACCAAAAGGTAAGAACTATATTACAAGATGGTACAATAACCATACATAAGTTGACTACATTTGGTGCTCAAATCAAATCAACATTGGCTACAGGAACTATGCCACTTAATGTGACAAGTACTACATTGAATACTAACCTTAATGCAGATATGTTAGATGACAAACATGCATCATATTTCATTGATTTGATAAATGAAAATGCTAATGACATTGAAGAATACTCTTATGTAACTGCAGTAGTACTTAATGATTTGAATGATAGGTTGATTGATTCTTATGATTATGCTATAAACTCTTATACCTATGCAATAAACAATATAGATTATTTGACTGCTAATTCTATACCTATAGCTAAAGCTAAGATATTTGGTACAACATCACAATTATTAAGCTATTCATTCGATATAGATGATTATGGATATGATGATGAAAAATCTTATTTAGTCAAATGTGTGTCTTCAAGCCCATTAGCTTTATATGTTGTTGATTCTTATATACATGTAAGCTATGTAGTAAATGATTCATTATGGTATTGGGATAGGGTAACTTTATATCCTATGTCAGAATTGTTTGAAGTTGTACAACGAAATGCTTATGTTACTTCAATAGCCTTGTCTGACTTGAATAGAAGAGTATTGTTGTTAGAAGAGCAATTACTTAATGTGCTATCTTACAATAACTCAACATTATCTAACAACTATGGAATGGCAAAAACAAAACGAAAAATAATTGAAGCATTATAAATATACAAAAAATGACTCGAGGTAAATTGAAAATATGTTTTAATATAGTTATAAATATTTTATATTTCAATTTACCTCGAGTCATTTGGAAGGTATGTCGAGTAATTATATTATTTAGTTATAGATTTCATAAATTTATCATCTTTTAATTTATTCATTGCTGAACCTTTCTTTTCAGGCATTGCTGATTCTTTATTGTTTTTAGTTCCTCCTTTGAATATCTGTGGCATTTCTTTACGTTTAGGTGCAGACTCAAAAGGATAATTGTTTGATTTGATGTCTAAAATTCTTTCTGTTATGAAATTTATAGTACTTTCATAATCATAGCATTCTTCAATAGTATCTACACATTTAGATATCAAATTTTCTTTAATGTTGTTTTCAATGAATTTCTTTATTTTTTTCTCAGTAAAATCTTTATCATAGATGTTTACTTTACCGCTTCTACTATAGGGGAGCTTTCCATTGTTTTCATTGTCTTGTGCTTTTACTGCTGCAATAGTTCCTTGAACAGCTTTAAGCATTTGTATTGGTGATATCTCACCATCATAATTGAATGCTAACAACTTACCTGAAGGATTCAATATTGCTGCCTGAATCCAAGCATGATGACCATCAATTATATAGTTTTCTCTAAATGTGACAATTGGTTTTCTTCCTATTATTATTGGATTTTTGAATGTTTCATCAAATACTTTCTCATCTTTAAGTGAAAAATTCAATGATTTGTCAAGATAGATGTCTGATTGAGTAGGCATTAGTTGAGATGCAGGAATCTCTTTTATAGTAAAGTCTAACTTAGTATCTCCCAATTCACCACCAAAACCATCTTCTAATAGCGTTTTGGCTTTAGGATCTTCTAACATCTTATTAAGAGTATCAACATAATCTTCATAATCTTTATGTTTCAACCATTTTTCTAATTCCTTTTTACGTTGCTTATTTGAGTTAGTTGTTATTGATTTAGATTCAAATATAAAATCAAACAAAGATTTCATTTATTCCCAATTTTTTATTTTTTCTCTTAATGATGATATAGTACTAGACTCATCAGAAAAATCATCAACATATGATTCTAAAATAAATATGACCTCATCAATAATTTTTATTTCTTCTTTAGTAAATAATCTATTATCAATTTCGGTATAATCTTTAGTAGAATCTAATATGATATAAATTTCTTCGGCTTCATCTTGATAATCATCTTTTAAACTATTTACTGCACGCTCAAATCTTGCATCTTCATCAGGATCACCAGTATCTGCGTCTTGAATACTTCTATTACCTGAAACATATTCAAACATTCCACATAATATATACCTTTCATCTTCGTCTAATACAGATATTCTTTTTCTTGATGTATCTATAGGACGTATTGATGATTTTATCTTGCTATTCTTATTAAGTTTTAATCTTTCTAAAATTGTATCTTGTAAAGACTTCATTTGTTTAGTGTAAATATATATTTAGCATTAAAATCTCGTGGCTCACTAAAATCTTTGATAGTTATGCATATCTTATCATCAAGTATTTCTAATGAATTTCTTTGATTGCTTACAACATAAGTATCTTCGAATCCTAATTTCTTATACTGACTTATTGAAATTTTCTTATATTCTTTTTTAAGTTCTGGATCAATATCCCTCATAGTCATTGGTCTTCCATTCTTACTACCAAGAACAATCTCAGGAACATCTAATTGATCTTTTGATATTATATTATTATTTGCTATCCATTCATAAATTTTTTCAGATACTTCAAATATTCGTCTATATTCTGCACCAGCAGTTTGTTTTTCAATATGTCTTTTTATATATTCATACATATATAATTCAGAACGAGAACAAATATAATTAGCTATTTCTAAATATTCTTTATATTGACTTAACTTACTATCATTATTCAATTTTAATCGTTCAAATATAAACTTTTTTAATTGTTTCATCTTTCTTTCATAAACTATTATATATATAAAAATAATCAAAGAAGAGGAACTATGAATTTCTTGATTATCTCAGAAAAATTAGTATAACTTGAATCTATGTATGTAATATTGTCGGAATTTATTTCTTCATATTCATTAGATACATTATCTGTCAACAATATGTTGACATTGGAAAAATTGTAGTTGTTTATTTCTAAAGCATCTATATAATCTTTATAAAATTTCATTATGTATTCTGGGAATCCATCTTCTTTATCAAATTCTACTAAAGGATTGAATGTAGGATCTATCAATATCTTCTTAACATTTTTGTTTTCAATCAATGTTGCTAACCATCCACCCAACTCAATTCCAATAACTACATCTATCTTATTTTCTTTTATGTAGTTATTTATGTCAATAAGTGCATCTTTAGGATTGTATTGAGCATAATAGTCTGAAATGACTTCATATTTTTTTGTATTTAAGTTTTCTTTCAAGTCCTTAACTAATTGTGAATCAGGATTGTCATTAAATCCGTATATGAACAATATTTTCTTTTTTCTCATTTCTTAATCAATTCCGATATTTTTAATATTCTTTGGTTAGTGCTTCCTCTGAATGGTGTATGGGCAACATCTCTTTTCTTTTCTATATAAGGACCATCAACTACTACATCTACCATATTGCATATGTCTTCTCTAAGTCCATCTATATTCTCATAAACATATCCTGTATAGAGCCAAATATTCTTTTTTGGATAATTACGTCTAACCCATTTAATAATCATTATAAGTTCTTCTAATCCTAATTTGTCTTGGCATAAAGGATCTCCTCCTGATAAAGTCAAACCTTCTACATAATCTCTTGACAACCAATTAGACAACTTATTCAATATATCATCATGATTTTCCATAAAAGGAGTTCCTTGATTGAAATCCCATGTCCATGAATTATGACATCCTTTGCAATGATGTGTGCAACCGGCAACCCATAAAGTTACTCTAATACCGTTACCATTGTTTATATCCGGTGCTGTTATATCTAATATCCTAAGCATAATTTCTTCTTTATATATTTGTTATTCTGAACCTAACCAATCATAATTAGTTGTTGAATAAAATTCTTTTCCTGTCAATAAATCTATCATTCCTCTTCTACCATCTGAATATCTTTTGAATGGTCTTAAAGCTTGAACTAATTCATTATTATGATAACTATCAAATGAATACCAACAAGTTGAGCAACCGTTCACACCCCCTAATATCATTTTACCAGTATTGATTGATCCTTGTGTAGTAGTTATTGTTTGATTATTTACTATATAAGCACCTGTATTAAAATTAATTACTGTAAAACTATTATAAGCTAATATTACTTTTACTTGTACATCTTTAACTAATGCGGTACTAAATCCTTTTCCACCTCCACCAGCTTTAGTATTTCCATTAACTAATACACCTCCATTTGTTGCAGTGTTTAATCTAATTACTCTATATGTATTATATGCTTCACCACTATAACATCCAAAAATATTAGCATAAGATTTTGAAACACTATAATTTTTAACCGTCATATGAGTTTCAAATCTCCAATTATTATCTTGAGGAACTAACCCAGTAACTATTGCACATCTCTCATCTTTAGATGATGAATAATAATCCCAAATACCACTTATCAATTTACCTTTACTTGTTATGTAATGACTTTTAAAAGGATCTTCTAAAGTATGGTCATCATCACAAGTACCAACAAAATGAGTAGAATTTACTTCATTAGCAATATAGTTTAAATATTGTTGATGAGTAGCAAATCTTTTAAGATACTTCATTCTTATATACTTTGTATATTTCGTAAGCTTTATTTAATTGTTCATCTGTCATTATCCAATCATTGTTCTCTATATAAGCTTTATATATGTATTTTTCATAGGTATGTTTCTCATCAATATCTTGAAACATTTCTTCTAACTTTTTCAAATCATCAATAGTCATGCCAAAAAAATCTTTAGCAAACTCCTTTACTAAGAACTTTCCTGCCTTCATTGCTACTTCTGAATATAAAGTATGTTTGATAAACTCATCTTTATTCATAGGCCAATAGAAAAATACATCTTTATCACCCATTTTAGCATTAAGAACCTTTATAGATTTATCAGCTATATTGAGAGGCCTATCTAATATGACTAATTCATCAATATCTTTAGATTCGAAGTCTTCAAATTTATCTTTGAAAAAATAATTAGAACCTATTATGAATTTGTTTTTTGACTCCATTTTATTTAATTTTTATATAAATATAGTTAATTTTATTTATGGTATTCACTATCATAAATTATATAGTTACTATTCAATATCGCAAATCATATATCTATAGTCTTTTGAGAATTTATCATTATATCTATTTACATTATTATCATTATTTAATGCTATACATTCATAATGATTCATATAGTCAAATAATCTGAATTTACGAGTTTTTGTAAGTAAATAATGAATTATATTTCCATCATTCTTTTTCCTGCTTTAACAATAGGTAAAGGAGTTGCTTCGTCGCAATAATACCAGTTTTTCCCATTATTTAAAGAAAACCAATATTCATTATATCCATAATTGATGAATGAACAATCTTCTACAGCTTCTAAAGCAAAAAGCTTATATTTCCAGTATTTTTTAAATAAAGAATAGTCTTTATAATAATCAGTATACCAATTAATATAGTCTTCTATATCATGATAGTCTTTGCAATAAAACACTTTTCCTGTCTCACTAACTAATGTGACATTCAAATCTTCAGGATAAGTGCACATATTACAATATTTTTCTAAAATCTTATAATTATTCTCATATTCACTATAAGATTGTTTGTCTAAAGAAAGATATTCTTTATTTAACTGCATATCAAAATATGTTATTTATATAAAAATAACTTTCTAAATCTCATATTTAGATTTTTTGGGAAATTTTTCTTCAAAACATTTTATAAGCTTGTCATTATATTCTTTGAAATTTCCCTTAAAAGAAGTAACATCATTTATACATAACATATTTATCTTTTTATTCTTAATACATTTCAAAACGCTTTCTAAATTATTCTCATTATATTCTTTATATACATCATAAGTTGTTTTGAAACTATATTGATCTGTTAAGTAATGATAAAAGCTACATAACTCTAATGTTATGTTTTTAATATTTCGAAATGTTGTAAGTGAATGATATATTTCTTTCTCGTAATTTTTGATAAAATACTCAAATATGCTTTTTCTCATAGGCTTTATTGTATGATCAGACTTAAGTATTTTATTCTCATATCTTTCTATTCTTAAGTCATCTAATACTAAGTTTTGAGTATTTTCTAATGATTTCTTAAATATGACATTAGTTTTATCTTGATCTAAAAATGATATAGACAATCTTAAATTATTGTTGTTTATGTCAAAGAAATCATTTACTTCCAATTTTGAGTTAGGATAAGTGTCATCATTAGCGTAAATGAAATTTTCAGACAATCCTTTAATATTACATAAGAACATCTCTATTGTGTTAGAGTTGAATGTTGGTAAAAATTGTTTAGGTACAATATCTTTATGTAATATTATTTTTACTTTGTCTTTATTTATCCAAGATGGAACTTGTTCAATATTTGATACAACTAAGAACACATTTCTAATCCATGGCATAAATTTTTCTACACCACGCAAATGATATTTAAGAGTATTGTTATTTCTAAATCTGGCTGAATTCAAATAAATGTTTGCATTTTGTGATTGGCAAGTATCTACATAAGACTTAATCCAATTTATTTCTCTATTATTCACATAAGTTATGACATAATCAATATTTATTAAGTCATTATTTTGTTTTGAACATGAATAGTTAAATCCTATTATAAAATTATCATTTACATATTTAGTTTGATAGTCACAATTGATTTTATAAGTATTATATACAGTATTTTTTTCTTTATTAGCTGGATCTTCTTTCAACCAACCATAAGAATGTTTTATGACATACAAATCATATCCTTTTTTTCTAAGTTTGTCACTAATTATTATATCATCCATAGATATTTTTGGTGCATTGTAATAAAGATCTTTCCATTCATCTGTTGTTAGAAATTCTCTTTTCATTAGTGATACGCCATTTCCAATCACATCAACTTTAACATCCCTATTTACTGTTGTAGTAAAAGTGAATGTTTTTCTATCTTTATAATAATTAGTGATAGGAAATTTAATAAATTTTGAACCATGACATGATACTGGTGAATTGTATTTATTACATTTTGATATAAGTGTATGAAAGTAATTTCTTGGATATATAATATCATCATCACAAAATGCAACATATTTTGAATTTCCTTTATAAGTCAATTTTAATTTTTCAAATGATTTCTTATCATTATCTGTTCTAATAATATGCAACTTGTTTGACTTAATAGTATTTAATATATTAATATATTCTTTATCTGTATAATTGTTAGCTGATAAGAAAATATTCTTTATTTCAGGTTCATCAATCAATGATTTTAATGTATTCAATACAAATCCATTTCCATACAAAGATGCTATATGCACATCAACAGACTCATAATAATCTTTAAATTCATTTATATAGTCTATTTTTTCTTTAGTCTTAATATTTGATTCAAAATATTGTTTGAATAAGAAATTGAAATCAAAATTACGTGTCTTATTTACTCCTGTTACTGCAGAAGTCTTATTGAATTTTCTTCTAAAAAACTCATCTGTTGACTTACAATAAAAATGATCTAAATAAACCTTCAAATCATCAAATGGCTCACCACTGTTATTTGGATCCATATAAGGATTTATACTTAATTGCTTATGAAGGTTCACTAAATTCAAATCTTTATTCAAAGGACCATGTGCACAAAATTTCAAATCCTTTTTAGAATAGTCTTTACATTTAAGAATAGTCTTTGTACGTTTATTGAGTTTATAGTTTTTATCATTCTTAAATCTTTCTAATACAGGTTTGTCTTCATAAAATATTTGATTATTGTCACCATAACATCTCCATTGTACTTTTATTCCATCATATTTAGAAAAATCACTAAGGAATGCATCAAAGTCTTTATATCCTTCAATTGATAAAAACTCATCACAATCAAAAAAACATATATAGTCAAATTTTTTCCAATTATTCAATAAGCAATCTTTATAAGCAACTCCTTGTGTGCATAATCCATCTTTATCAGATTCATTTGATCTGACTTTTCCTCTAAAATCAATAATAGAAACATATTTAGAATTTATATAGTCATTAATCACCTCATCAAAATGTTCTCCATCTATATCATTATTATCATAAATAAATATATGATTAATGCCTATATTTTTATAATATTCTACCCATTCTCTTATATATGAATTCTCATTTTTAGCTATGCAACAAAGAGCTATTCTATATTTCATTTTAATCTTTAATTATTTTTAATACTTCTATTATTGATGTCAAACAATTGACAAATATGTTATTCATAAAATTATCTTTATTTAAATAAAAATTATGTGCATAATTATATAATTTATTTGCATATTCTTCATCAAATAATTTAGACATTTCATTAATGAATAAGTTTTTATTATCTAAGAATACTTTATATGATACATCATATCCATATTTTCTATCATAATTATTTTCTTTTACTTTATATAATTTTTCTGTATCAACCAATTTAAGATTTTCATCATTAAATTCCAATTTATATTTATTTGATATTTCAATAGCTTTTTCTTTAGTTTTATCTGAAAAATATGAACTATTCGTAAATGGTATATCAAATATTTCTGGACATGTCTTATATATGATAATTGCAAATATTATATTTTTATCAAATTCTTCTGGTACATATAATTTTAACAAATCTGCATCATTAAATGGACTTATAGTATATAAATTAGCTATATATGAATTATATATTGATAATCCGAAATGACTTCTACATTGTGTGTTTATAAAAAATTTTGTCAATGCTTTAAATTCATTTTCATCTAAACTATGTATGTCATTATAAAATTCATTTATTACATTTTCATTGTTTTTTACGGGATTATGTGAAAATCTGTTTTCAATATTTTTTAAACTTAAATTTGTTAATGAACCTCTGATTATTTCTCCATTTAAACCTCCAAAATGAAACTTTGGATCAACATATTTAGCTACACAATTAAAACCACTTTTATGTAATCCCAAAAACGTATATTTTAATAAATCATATTGTTCTTCACTTGAATAGTAATTCAATTTACTATTATATTGATGTTGATTTAATTGTATATTTAAAGTATTAGCAATTTTAGATGCTATATCATAATCATCACTCAAATGGTGAATCATTCCCTTATTTGTACCAATTTTTGAATATATCTTTATGTTTTCATTATTTAAATTTACTTTAGTATTATAAGCTAAAGAGAAAATAACTCTACTATCATATCCACCAGATAAGTCAATTTCGGTAAAATAGTTACTATTCAATATAGCTTTCATTATATTTGTCCATTTATTAATCCAGTTATTTATGATAGACATTCCTTTTTCAGACAATAAATTGATGCTTTGTATATTGATGTCTTTATCTACAAATTCTAAATTATTGTTTGAAATCTTTATGTTTTTTCCAAATGGCAATATCAATATCTCATTAATTAGCGTATTGAATAATGAATGAGAATGTAATGGTGATTGTATGAATTGCTCTATATAAGATTTATTTATTGTTACCCTTTTATTGTTTTTCTTTAAGTTTTCTAATAACAAATAAAATGAGTTACTTAATGCAAAATAATCATTTTCAATATAATAGAAAATATATAATGAAGAAAAATCATCAGTATTAATATAAATATCATTATCTATTTTTTTAACATTAATATAACATCCATTTATTTCTTTATTAATATTGTTGTATAATGATATTTCATTATCATTTTTAGTTATGCAAAACCCATAAAGTTTAGATTCTATATTATCTATATTGTTTGAATCTATGAAGAAAAAATTTTCAGATATATAGTCTTTCATTATTTAAATATTATGTTTTTCAATTTGTTTGCTAAAGCACCACCATTTAATTCCATTATAGAATTATCACAATTCAATAATTTTATATGATTGATATTTTTATTTAATTTTATATTTTCATGAACAAGTATAATCAATTCATATTTTGTCTTAATATTCAATAATTTGTTTAAATCAGTTAAGTAAGATATTGATTTAGGATTTGCATAATTGAATGAATATATAAATGTTGGACATTCTTTATTTCTGTTTAGTCTATTAAACCATTTTGTTTTTGCATATTTTAATATGTCTTTGTATAATATATTAGTATTTAATTCTTTTACTGGATTTTCTTTATCATTATCTTGTATATAATGAATATAATGTAATTTTATGTCATAATCTAATTTGACTAATATTGTTTGATAGTCATTATTTCCATAATATTCTAATTCAAAACTGGGATTGCTTAAATCAATATTGTCATAGTTTTCTATCAATTTGATAAAATCATCCGTCGATATTGACATCCACATAAAAGGATTTGGAAATTGTTGCTTGGTCACCTCATAAAGTCTGGCACCAATACAATTATTACATATAATATTCATTAAATATACTAAATATCAATTTATATAAAAATAAAAAAGATAGACTATTTAAGCCTATCTTTTAATAAATATTGGTACAACAAAATATTTTAGTACCTCTACTCGGACTCGAACCGAGACCCAATTAAGGCTGGTGTTTGAGACCAGTGACTATACCAATTCGTCTATAGAGGCATTTATTCTTTAATTTCTTTTGTCATAAATGCTATTTCAGTATCATATACAATTATGCACAAACCATTTTTATTACCAATAATATCCATTCCTTCATATACATCATTAGCTGTCATATATTCTTTTCCAATACGATGTATCATTCTGGCAGAATTATTATATAATTTAGATTTACGATCTGTAATAATAGTATTTACTTTATATTTAGTTAAGTCTATATTATTTAATAATTCTGATGGAACATTTATAAACATTACCGTTTTTATATCAGTTATATTGTAATTATTAATCCATTTTTCTATTGAATCAAGTATATCTGTTTTTTCTTCACTTTCTTCTTTATAATAATCATCAAATCCCGTATAATGAAAAATTATATTTTTTATTAATTCATGTATATCTATAGTTGTTGCTTTAGAATCTTTATTGATTTTAAGACGTTCATTAATAAAACTATTTATTGTTTTCATATATGTTCAATTATATTTAGCAGGCCAGGAAGGATTCGAACCCACGCGAGAGATAAACTCTAACGGTTTTGGAGACCGTCCTCTTCGACCACTCGAGCACTGACCTATTAAAATGTGATTCATTTGGTTATTATTGGGCATCTAATCCTCCTTTAGAAATCTCCTAAACCTGACACTGGACATCTCTGAATCACTCTTAAGATGTGGGAACTAACGATTTCCTCCCAAGCTGATGAAAAGCTTGGCCATTCGATCCTAAATCATTCGCGACTAATTTAGACTATCTAAAATTTCTTCTAATATATATAAAGCTATTTTTGTAATCTTATCTTCTTCTTGTGGACTAATAATATTAATAACATAATCTAATGTGTATTTTCTATCTCGCCCATCTATATATATTTCTCCACTTCTTTCATCATTATTATATATAATTAACGCCATTTTACTATATTCCTTTTCAAGTTTTTCAAATTTAATTGTATCACTTAATAAATCATTTATTAAATGGCTATACTTATTCCAAGTATCTTTAAATTTAGCAACAAAAAGATAATTACTAATTGTTAATGTACATTTTCCTATTCCGTTATATTCTGGCCTATCAAAACATAAATTTTTATGCTTATTGTAAAAATCATCTATTGATGTATATTTTACTTTATCCCATATATTATTATTATTATTGACTTTACTATCTTTATTGATTTTCAATCTTTCATTAATGAAATAATTTATTGATTTCATATGTTATATAATATATATTGCGGAGAGCACTGGAGTCGAACCAGAGCCAAATTAATGACCGAAACAAATTAGCAGTTTGTCCCTATCACCGTCAAGGTTTACTCTCCAAAAATCTAATATTTATTTATAAAATAGTATCTACAATCCCAATCATTTATTGTATATCCTAATATTTTCGGACCAGCCATAAATTCATAATATTTACCATTTTTTGCCTTATAATCAAATTCTACATCATAATCATCTAAAGGCTCTGGAGCATTAATATCAAATTCTCCTAAATCTCTATATTCATAATCATATTTATCAACTGCAGCTGAAAGCCATTTATCAAATTCCTCAACAAAATTATTTTCATCATATTTATAAGCATTTTTTAAACAAGAATTTGATTCAAAAAAATCATGTTTTACTTTATTGATGATATTTGTTTTATTTGATGTGATTTTAGAATCTTTAGATAATTTAAGACGTTCTATAATAAATTGATTAATGTCTTTCATGATATTAAACAATAATTTTTATATATTGATGTATCACAATTCCTTAATGTTGGATGACTTTTATCTGGTTCTAATTCTTCTATAGTTTCAAATGCTTTATTAAAGTCCTTTTTAAAACCAAATGTATTTGCCGTATATACCATAAATACTCTTATGAATATATTTTCTTCAGCTGAAAAATTCAATACATCATTCTTATTCAATAATTTCTCATCAATCATTTCTTTAATAATCATTTCAATTATATCAGAATCACCATATCCTAATTTATGCTGTTCATTTTTAGTTAATTGACCTAAAGACAAAGTCTCATCAATGAAATAATAAATTTCTTTACATATTTCTTTGATATTTAGTTTAGAATCTGATATCTTTGTATTCTTATTCAACTTAAGACGTTCTAAAATAAAACTATTAATTGACTTCATAAATTTCTATATAAAAATATATCTTATATAAAAATAAAATTGGGTGACTAGTGGGTAACGATCCCACGACCAACAGATCCACAATCTGCTACTCTACCAACTGAGCTATAGCCACCATGTAAAATATAATTGAGCAGTATATCAGATTCGAACTGACTCCTGAATCGCGGCAGGATCCTATGCAACCATTAACACCTATACTGCGTGGTGGAGGGTGTCTTATTATTATCAGGGCCCGTGCATTTTACTTCATAATGAATAGTATCTCATAGATCTTTGTAAGACTTGTCCACTATTGCAAATAACCCTCCATATTAAAATTCGGTTTTCCTTAGATCCGAAAACTTAGTTCCGTGTTACGCCTCTGAACCCTCGCATGAATCATTAAATAACCTATTACGTAATTCAATTATTTATGTTCATGATGTTTATGAAAAACATTCAAAATAGTACCCCGAGTAGGACTCGAACCTACGACCTGAGCATTAGAAGTGCCCGGCTCTAATTTCCACTGAGCTATCGGGGCAAATTAGTACTCCCAGAAGGATTCGAACCCTCATCATAGCATTCGTAGTGCTATATTCTAAAATTCCGTTGAACTATGGGAGCAAACGGGGAAGTGTGCTACTCTACACCATCAAGGAATTAATCCATAGAACAGGAATTGACCTGTACCTCTTCCCAAAAACTGTAGCGCCTGTGAGATTCGAACTCACAATCTCACGCCTTGAGAGAGCGGAATCTTAACCATTTCGACTAAGGCGCCATTGGAGCATCGTAAGAGACTCAAACTCTCCCCTTCAGATTGGAAGTCTGATATGCTAATCACTAACACCAACGATGCATATGTAGCGTGAGAACGATTCGAACGTTCGACCTCTTGAGTATGAATCAAGCGCTGCTAACCATCTGAGCTATCACGCCATAAGTTGAAATTCTTGCAAGTAAGCAACAAACATAGAATTCTCTTTAGC
>Ga0247611_10000898_pt1 | contig 56890 bp, 75 predicted proteins | sample 177DNAGHGhighgp2_FD_192422 | JGI IMG/M metagenome (GOLD analysis project Ga0247611, IMG submission 192422) | Sheep rumen microbial communities from Palmerston North, Manawatu-Wanganui, New Zealand - 1770 DNA GHGhigh gp2 | ecosystem: Host-associated > Mammals > Digestive system > Stomach > Rumen... | reverse complement strand
GAGCCGGCAATACTGTTGTTCTTGCCTAACTTGGTACTCAACCCCCAACGGACGAGAGGGAGTAGTGTTTCCCTCTCGTAGTCGGTCAAAGGTTGGGTTTGTTCTTCAAAACCCTGTATCATTAGAAATCAAGTTTTTTGCCATCGGTGTCATAGCCGAGGGCGAGCAGTTTCTCTTTGATTTTCTCTTGCTTCTTGGCGAGCTTGGCGGCATATTCACCTTCAACCTCGTCAACCTTGTCTTTCGCCCACTCTTGTAGGAGTAGTGACTGACATTGCTGGAGGTCGGCGCTCCAAGTGACATCAGAACCACCAAGCACCTCTCTCATGAAGTCACGGCGAATGCGGTTACAGAGTTCCTTGTTCTCAATCACGAAATCGAGTAGTGATTTCTTTTGGTCATATCCGACAACTCCGCATAGGTCACGGAACTTGTGGGAGCAGCGACGCAATATCAAAGCAAAGAATATTAAGCCCTCATTCTCGGAGAGATTACCATTAGACAGTTCTTCGGGGTTCATCTCGTTGAGGACAGTCCTCAGTCTGTTGGACTTGTTCTCGGCGCTCTTGCGGATGTTGTCGCGGTAGGTGTTCACCAGTTGCATGGCATCCACTTGCTCCTTGTTCTCTCCCTTCGCCTCACGTTTCCATGCGCCGTAGCGACCGTTGACCTCAAAGTTGCCTCTCCATGTGGACTCCACAACGATGACTCGGTAGAGATCGTTGTTGGCGAGTTTCTCTTGCAGTCGCTCGTCACTCTCATTGTAACTGGAGTAGTAGTCGAAGACTTCCTCAAAGTTTACAACCTTGTAGCCTTTCGCCTTGACTTCTTTGCAGAAGTTGTCAATGGTGGCATGGCTCTCTTGCTGATAGGAGCGCTTGATGTAGGCGACCACAGTCTTGCCGGTCTCAAGTTCCTCACCTTCCTTGACAAGAACCGCATCCTCTTTGGTGATGAGGTGCAGCATCCATGCGAGTCGTTTCTGTTCCCAGCGTTGTCGGTTGGTGCAGTTCGCATCATGTTCTTTCATTTCGTAGAACAGGCAGCCAACGTTTGCGTTGTTGAACGGACAGTTGGCGCAGGTGGTCTTGCAAGTACCCTCGAACTCGGGTGCCCAGACAGCTCTGTCAATCTTCATGAACTTGTCTTCGGTGAAGTTGGTGGCATCTACCTTGTTGATGGGATCATCCTCAAGGTCGCCATCCTCATATTCCTCAAAGAACTCTCGTTGGTCGCTCTCGTCAAGTTTGCAGATGTGCATGGCAGCGTTGAGGTTCATCCAGCCCTTGTTCACATACTCCTTCAACTCGGGAATGAGAGCGTCGAGCTTGATGCGTTCAGCGACAAATCGCTTACTCTTTCCGAAACGCAGGGCAATCTCCTCAATGGATTTGCCGTTCTTGTGGAGTTGGCCGAAGGCGAATGCCTCTTCCATTGGAGGCACGTCCTTGCGCTGGAGGTTCTCGGTAATCATGGCATCCAGTGCCTCCTCATCGTTCATCTCCCTCACGATGCAGGGAATGGTGTTAGTGAACTTGGGCACATTCTCAAGGTTCAACTTGAATGCCCTGTAGCGACGCTCACCGCATACAATCTCGAAGTGACCAAGTGGGTCTTTGTAGTTTGCCTCAATGGGCCTCACGGTAATCGGTTGCAGCAACCCATGTTGTAGGATATTGTCTGCAAGTTCCTGGAGAGCCTCCTTGTCGAAGGTCTTCCTCGGGTTCATCGGCGAGGGCTCTATGCTCGCCAGCGGAATGTTCTTGATCTGTTCCATTCTCTTTGAATTTAAAGTTTGACATTTTATTTACTTAGGGTCGTTTTCTTCTTCATCGACCCATTTCCATTGCAGTAACTTGTAGGGGTCATGGCCGTTCTCGACTGCTATCTCGTATGCCAGTTCCCTATCGGCGGTGTGAGTCTCAATCGTCCTCATTATCCACTCGCCCTTTTCGTTCTTTGTCCCGAATGTTAGTACCCACATATCAGTTGTATTTTTAAGTTTCTACTGTAAAATTAATACTGAAACAACAAAGTCGGTTCTGATTTTCGCCCTTTTTGAGCCTGACCAACGTAGTTTAACTTGTTGTATCTTAATCTTTTGGCGAATTAACGTTTATGAACTTTGCAGCTTCAAGGATGTCATCCGTCTCAGGATAACCGTGCCTTCGGCAGAATTCTCGCAGAGATATGGCGTTCTTGGCAGCCTCCTCACGTTCCCGCTTCTCGTCCTCGTTCTTCTTGAGCTCATACTCATAAGCCCGCTCCCTCATGAACTGGCTGAGGGCATCCATTATGCGCATCGGGTCAACGGCACCGAAGAACATTCCGTAACGGCCGGTCTTCATACGGTAGAAGAACAGCAGAAGCTCGCTGACCTTGAGGTAGCCGTATTCCTGGGTAATCACATTGGCGAGGCTCACAGCCTGTGACTCGTCCATCTTCTTCACTCCAGTGAACTCGCACAAGTCGAAGATCTGCGGAAGCATCCACATGGCTGGCATGTTCTCTCCGTAGGCATGACGGAGAACAGTTAGCGTCGGTGCGCTCTCGCTGAAGAACGCCTTTGCCGGGTATTTCGCAGCGAAACGCTGGACGGTGGGGTTCATCTGCTTGAGGAACTGCTCACGCTCCCCGTACTTTTGCAGCACGAGCATCGTCTTCTGCCGCAAGGCGGGCGACAGCTGACATGTAGGCTGCAGCCCTCTGCTCTCTACCGGCACCATTTGTCTGTTGCCAATCACTTGTCCTATTGTTTCCATTGTTCTGATTTTTTAGTGGGAAAAGTCCAGCCCAGTTGTTAGCCATTGACTGTTCAACGATAGCCATCGCAACACTCGGGTCGTTGCCCGAAAGTTTCACGAGCTTGTTGTAACAGGTCTTCAACGATAAGTCGCTCTTGTAAGACTCATGTCGCTGATGTTTATACTCCAACCAAACAGCAAAGACATTCTCAAACTCAGGAGAAACAAAAATCCTTTTTGCATCTACTTTAGTAGATGTTTTTATATTCTTTTCTTCTTTATTCTTTAGTTGTTGTTGGTTTGCGTGTTGGTCAGCGTGTTGGTTTGCTTGTTGGTTAGTGTGTTGTTTTGCTTGTTGCTTGCCCTTTTTACCCTCTTGGTAATAGTCAAATTTACAGATAGTTATAATAGTGAATTTGTTTGTTGTTTTGCGTGTTATTTCGTGTGTGTTTTCCATGTTGGTCAGCATGCGTCTTGCTTGTTGCACCGAAATATCGAGGTCTTTCGCTATCCTTGCAAGGCTTGTGACAAGCTGTCCACGTTTCACTTCAATTCCCCGCCAAAACTTGTCCTCACTGTTAGCTTTAAGGAGTAGATACATCCACCCCTTGAGCATCACACCGTCCGTGAAATATTCCCAGTCAAGAAGTTTTCTTGACAGCTTAATCCAGCCTTCCATAATCACGTCTCCCTTATGCGGATGCCGTGCACATGGAGCATCAGCTTGCGACGCAGAACGTAGTCGGCCTCCTTCCTGGTTATATCACTCTTGACATCCTCGACAACCAGCTGGCCGTTCTCTATGTATACGAAGTCAGCTGTGTAGACTGCGTTCTTCTCGATGCACACCTGTTTGTAGACTGGCTCCACATATGAGTGAGGTGTAATCCTCATCGTGTGGTAGCCTTTCTCCTTGCAGTACTCGGTAGCAGCCTTCTTGGTGTCGAAGACTATGCCGTCATGTACCGAGGTGTAGACGAGCCATTTCTTCACGTTCTTGTCACGCACATGGATCGTCTCGTAGTGGGCAGGGATAATCTCGTACTCAACCTGTCGCTGGAGGTCGGAAATTGCACCACCCTTCTCAAGCATCTGGAGATCAAGCCAGCGGTCATACTCCTTCTTGGAGTCATATTTCTCAACTGTAGCGAAGTCGATGTTGTTCTGCTCGCAGTAATATTTCGCATCGTGCTCGGTGCGGAAGCGGTGCTGAGTGCCAGGCACGACGTATACTTTAGTGTTTCCAAACTTGAACCTTTTCATTTTCTCATGAATGTATTAGTTAATATTTTGTCTCCATTGCGCACGACCCATTTACCGTTCACTCCTGGGTCTATGTACAAGTCCTCGATCTTGCCGAACTTCCTGTAGCTGCCGCATAGGTCTATAACCCATCCGTCTTTACCCTCATAGGGCCTGATGGCACGACCAATCATCTGGTAGTAGAGTGCAAGCGACATGGTGGGACGTGCAAGGATGACGGTATCAAGGGCAGGGAAGTCGAAACCAGTAGTGAGGACACCGACATTGGCGACAACCTCGGTGTCTCCTTTCTTGAACCTCTCAAGAATTGCCTCACGTTCCTTCTTCGGTGTGGTTCCCGAAACAACCTCGCAGAAGCCCATCAAGTCCTCGGCAAGTCGTTCGGCATCCTCCACAAAGCGAGTGAAGACAAGTATACCGTTGCGCCTACCTCCGTCCTTCGGCCTCATCACACGCTTTATCACGTTGAGGGCATAAGTGTAGAACCCTACCCTCTCGAACTCCCTGAAGAGCGACTTGTCATCGTAATCCGCACCGGTGGAGTTGAGCTTCACGTTGTCGAGGTCTATGCCGTTGAGGTCGAAATACCTCAATTTCGCAAGATAGCCACGTTCTAAGAGCGTTTTTATCTGACAATAGTAGATTACTTGGTCAAACACTCTCGGGCGCGTACGAGTAAGGAATTTGAGGATAGAGCCATATTTCTTCCACTTGCTGTTGACGGTAGTCGGGTCTATTGTCTGCGACAGCCGGTAAGGAGTGGCGGTCAAGCCTATCACCTTGCGACCCCCGACAGCCTCAATGAACTCTTTGTACTGTCCGCTGATGGAATTCACATAGTGGCACTCGTCAATGATGATCTTTTTGAAGATGTCGAACGAGTGGAGGTGTCCCATCACACTGCCTATCATCGCAAATGTCACACGGCAGATGGTCTTGACACCCATACTGGCGCTGTAGACTCCGTAACGGAATCCGTAGGACGCATACTTGGCGACATTCTGCTCGCATATCTCCTTGTTGGGTTGGAGAACCAGGAGTGGCCCGTCAATCTTGCTTGCTATGTCGGCAATGACGAGGCTCTTGCCAGCTCCAGTCGGGAGGATGAGCAGACCGTTATGGTCGCCATTATCGTTGAAGAACTTCACAGCAGCATCGCTTGCCTGTTGCTGATAGCCTCTTAATTGGTACTGCATAGTAGAACAAAAGACCGCCGCCAGCGAGAACGGCGGTCATCCCAAAAACGATGAAACAGTCACTATTCGGCGGCTCGCTCTGCCGATAAGAGTTTAGCTATGGCATGCCGTGTGATTTCCACGGCGGCATCATAGTAGTCGTTGCACTCTTGGCGACGTGGGGCGAACGATTGCATCTCAATGTCACGCTGTGCGCCCAGCTCACGTCTGAGTTCCATGTACGCGCTCTTGAGGTTGTGGAGGTCAACATGGAGTTTCGTGAGCAACTCAGCCTTCTTGACCTTGATGTTGTGTCGCTCGTTCATCAGCAGGCGTATGCGCTCGTCATGTAGCTCGACCTCCTTGATCGTGTCGGCGAGACGTCTCCTGTCCTTCTCCAGTCCAACCTCAACACCATACTCGCAGTACTTCTTGTCAAGCTCTGTCTTGACGGCATTGAAAGCATCAACAAGTTCAAGTTTCTTGGCCTCATAGTCAAGTTCGTTCTTCTGCTTGTACTTGTTGTACTCGTTAATTCTCTCGGTCTTCTCTCTGCTGAGGGCGTGAGATGCTGCCGTGCGCTCACTGTTGAGTCTTGCGTTGATTGTGCGAAGCTCGGCAAGGGACTCATCCCCTCTCAATTTAAATTCTTCCATTGTACTATATTTAAAATGTTTGACAATATGCCCGATTGTCCGCCCGGACTCAGCGGTGATTTCTTTAAAAAACATGCACTATCTTCACAGACGGCACATGTCGGCCTTCTTAGTGTGTATATGAAAAAGAATAGATTAGTAGTGGACAGGCAGGAGTCGAACCTGCGCACGGCTTTTGAAACAAACCTAAGAAACTAAAAACTTTTATCAACTAAAACTAAAACAAAATTAAAAATAAACATTATGAGCCCGCCGTGGTTCCGAACACTGCCCTTTCTTCCCCCGCGCCTCACGGCGAGAGGGTAAATGCAATACACATTTTATTTATGAACAATTATCCTCTGCCAGTTCCTACCGCAATAACTTCAGACCCATTACCTGAAGCCATAACCATGCTCGGCTTGACAGAATAATTATGAAAGAAACTCTTACTACTATGAGTATATTTCCTGGAAGTCTCTGTACTTGTCATCGTCAGGCAATGGAACCGTTGCACCGTGCTCTGTCGCCATGTACGATTGTATCTTGTTCATGAAGTCGGTCATCTGCTTCTTGTTGAGCTTGCTGGTCTCAACCCATTTGTCGACGACCTCACCGTTGGGCAACACCACCGGATAACTGAACATCGAGCAGAACAAGTCATGCACGTTGTTCTTGTTCCAGTGGTCATCGCCGTAGGTCTTGTTGAAGAAGTTCGCAATGTCGGCACACCACACATAGAACAGCGCGTTCTGGTTGAGTGTGCGAGGCTGCTTCTTCTTCCATTGCTCCTTGGTCTCGATGGTCACCACATAGTCACCATTCGGGAGCCATGCACAGCACTGGTCGAGGGTGCGCTTGTCACCGACCTTGCCGTCTTCCTTGTGGATATGGATAACCATCAGAAGGGAACGTCTTCGGTGGTATTGTCGTTACCACTCCAGTTCTGTGGGTTCTGCTGGTAGCGCACCTGGTTCATGAATGGAACGTTGGGCGCTCCCTCTTCCTTCTTGGAACTCAGCATCTCGAAGTTGTCAACGATAATCTCGGTGACGTATTTCTCGGTGTTGTCGCGGGCCGTATACTTGCGAGTCCTCAACTTGCCCTCGACGTAGAGTCTTGTGCCCTTGCCGACATATTTCTCAACGGTCTCGGCTTGTCTGCCGAATACTACACACGAATGCCATTCGGTACGTTCGGGAACTTGGGTGCCGTCTTGACGCGTGAACCCTTTGTCAGTTGTTGCAAGGTTGAAAGTGGCGAACTTACCACTCTGACCGTCTCTTATCTCGGGTGCCTGACCTACATTGCCGAGGAGTATCACTTTATTTACGCTCATTTCGCTGAAATTTTAAATGATCCTTTTCTGGTTGTTTGTTTTGAATACTTCTTATATAATTCGGGATAAGCCTTCTTGAAGGACGTGGAGTCGAAGGTGGTAGTGGTTGACTCTTTACCTATAGATGCGGTGAACTCGTCACACTCCCATTTTGTGACACTGTTCTGCTCCATGAGCTCACGCAACCGCTCCTTCATCTCCTTTGCCTTTTTCTCTGCTATGAGCAAGTCGGCAATAGCTTTGGTGATTTCTTGTGGAACCACAAGACCAGTTGAGGTCTCCACAACCTTTTGGAGTTGGGTTGTGTCATACACTTGCATCGTGTCATTGAAATACACGAAACCGTGGTCGGTAAGAGAAACGAGGGAGTCAAGCAAGCATTTTACTTGGTCATCAGGTTTGCGCTCGATGGCCCAACGCTCACCTTCATTTTTACGCAACCACATTGCTATGAGTCCCGAAACCTTTAACCCAGTCTGTCGCTCAAACATGAATGCATAACAGGACAACTGCCATGAGAGATATTCCTCAAGTCCTGCTTGTCCGCCAGGATAATACTGGAGGTTGTTGGTCTTATAGTCAACGAGGAAAATTTCATCATCCTCATCAGCCTTAACGCTGTCAATCTGTGAGGCGAAATTGCCATAATCTACGGTGAACTCACAGGCGATTGTCCTGAGTCCCATCAACAAGCACTTATAGGAGTTTAGTTCCTCACTCACTTCCTGCGCAGGAAGCATCCCAGCAGTAGGATGAGGTTTCTCGGGGTATTCAACACACTCAATGCCCAGCTCGTCATAGGTCTGTATCGCCTTGTGGACGCAGGTGCCGTAATAGCCCGCCTTCGGGATCTGCACCTTTTTAACAAAATCACTCGCATCGGGATACACACCCAACTGCAACACTTGATGAATGAGAGAGGTTATACCCGACAACCGCTGCTCGCCACGGTGGTAGCGGTGAGTCTCCTCATCAAACACTACCACCGACCGCTTTAAGTCTTCTTTCTTTATCATGACACGAATTACTTTTGTGGTTTTGGATAGACAGCTGCCATCTCTTGGACAGCCTTCATGAAATCACTGGTGGCATCACAGGGAACCTGTTTGCTCCATTTGCGCCACATTGCCTCGAACTCGTCACGGCTCTTGACTGCTCGCATCTCAGCGCAAGCATCAACAACCTTTGCCTCAAGGTCGCTATTGGCTTGCTTCGCCTCCTCGTCGGGGAGATCTTCGCCAGCGTAGATGTACAACCCAAGCCCGAACATAGCAATGTTCTTGGCGAGGCAACGCATGATTGCCTTGTTCACATCGAACATGGTCGCTGCATCGACAGCCTTGTCACCATACTTGGTCTTGTAGGAGTAAGCCGTGGCTTTCATCGCTTTGTTGTTACCGTTCATCACAGGCAACCACATGGAGATTGTCTCTCCGTTGATGGTGACCGAAGTCTCGACCATGATGCCGAGTTGGTCATCGTTGAGGTAGGGTTTGTCGCCCCAGTGGCGAACCTCGTAGCTGGCATCGGGGTAATACTGCTTGACTTGTCCCCATGCCCACACCCATGAGAGGTAGGACAGGTACTTTTCGCTGCCGTCGGGGTTCTTCTCGTTGGTTTTCTTCTTCTCAACGTGTTCATTAACGTTGATTGCATTCAGTGTCTCGAAGACACTTTTCTTAGTGACTTTTTCCATGTTTTTGGGAATTTAAATAGTTTGACAAATAGTTTAATATAACGTTGTAAAATTAATCATTTTCAGCGAAATAGAAAAATTATTTTTTATGTTATAAAACACATTTCTTAAAGTAAAACTTTAACTATCCTCACGGACGGTTAAAGTCACAAAAATCAATTGTACTTAATGAAAGCGTGTTAACGATGATGCAAGTGGCCACACCAGGAGTCGAACCTGATTTCGTCCTCAAAGTCATATGGAACCCCTCCCACTCATCCGAGCCGTGGAAGACGGCGTGACCATGAGCGCACTGCCTTCACAGGTGGTGCGCATTCAACAAAAATGAAAAAAATTTACCTTAACTTAGCGTTTGTCATTATTGATCATCCTCGTCTTCGTGGCAATACTTGAAGATGAGGCTAATTATAAACAATGCTCCAGCGCTCCAAAGAGCATACTCAAAGAACACTCGCTTTGGCGCGTCCTCACTGGGGATAAGCAGAATGCTGAAGAACAGCACTGCGACGATAATGGAATAAAGTACTTTCATGATTTTTGAAATTTTGACTGTTTGACATTTTTGCGTTTTAGATTTTCCTGCAATGTCGGAGGACATCCCCGGCATTGACTTGCCATTTTCCGTTCTGTGACGGTGAGTCCTTCGTGAACGCGACCTTGCCAGCCTCCATGAGGCGACGCAGCTTCTCACGTCCACCAACTATCTCCTCAGCGACTCGCTTGCCGAAGGTCTTGCCGCTCATCACGGCGAGGATGTTGTCGCACAGGCGAGCTTTGATGGCATCGTCGCTCATCGCACCACTCGCTTGTAGATCGTCACGGCAGGAGAACCACCGGTGACCACAACGTTTACCTTGTCGCCCTCGCTGTAGTGCGCCATCTCAAGCGCATCCTCATCAGAGAGGTTCTCTGCCGTCTTGATGGCCTCTGCCCTGGGGCAATTGGCGACCAACACGGTGAGTCGCTTGCTCGTGTTCTTGACCTCTACCCTCATGACACCCTTGTTACTGTCGCGATTTTGTTGTCCATGTTGGTTGTGACACTCCATCTTGCACCGTTGGCACGCTCAACGATGAGGCGTGAACCAGTCAAGGTGCGAAGGTAGTCGGTCTTCTCGAGAGGGAAGTCGAGGCTTGACCCGACCTCCAGTGTACGCAGCTGCTCAATGATGGGCACCTGCTCAGTAGTTACATTTACGTCCATAATTACATTATTAAAATATGAGTAGCCGTGGGTGGTGACAGACCACAAACTAATCGCCATTGGGCTCACGGCTTCCAAAGAATTTATGGTAGAAAAATCGAATGTTCATACACCGACAGGTCATGTATGCCGCCTGTCATCGGCACCCTGATTGGCGGTCAGGGAATTCCGCTCACATGAATTCATTCTGTCTCGGGATCTCTCCTTATTGACGGTTCAGCTCTCCGTTCCTCTACCTCACGGTGGGGGACGTGTCACGGCTTGGAACTACTATCATGCTCGCTCATCGCTATTGACTTGCCACCGTACCATGTCGGTGGTAGTTTCAGCGGATAATCAACGATGTCAAGGAACTCTGCTGTTTCCCTTCCGGGAACTTTGGTTCCGTCCGAGGTGTCGCTCAACTCGCTATGGGCACTGGCCGACGGAAACGAAAAATGGAAATAGATGAAACTGATTAGTTGAAATAGACGGTTACAGTCACGTCAATGGGGTTGGGGAACGAATTCCCGATATACCACAGAGCCTCATGAGAGGTTGCCACCTTGTCAATCTCACGGAGGTCAAACATGGTGAAGCCTTCTCGTGTTATCTTTAGAGTCTTGTCATCCTTGAGGACGAGTTTGGTGCGTTCGTACTCCCACTTGTTCCACTCGTTTCTCTGGAGGCATTCCTTCACATCATTCACCAAGGCGAGCATTCTTTCGTCGGTGGTCTCAATTTTTTTTGTCTCAATGTTTTGCATAGCTCAAAAATTTAGTTTAAATTTGTCGTTGTTGATTTGATGATGCAAATATATATCCGTTTGGCTAATTATGCAAGCCATTTGGATATTAATATTAGATATTTAAGGAATTTTAACAAACAAGCCCTTTTTGAGGGTCAAAAAATCAATTGGAACCATGATAGAGAGAATTAAAAAATTTATAGCCTCCACAGGCTTGACAGACGCCGCCTTCGCCAAGAAGATAGGCGTGCAGCAGATGACGCTATGGCGCCAGCTGAACGGAATGAGGAAGATGAGCCTCGAGACCGTCGGCGCCATCACGAGCGCCTACCCCGAGCTCAACTGCAACTGGTTGCTCAGAGGCGAGGGAGAAATGTTCTTCGGGACAAAGGAAAAGGAGAAGCGACTCGACAACCTCATCGACGTGATCTCCATGCAGCAGGAGACTATCCGCAACCTACAAGAGAAAATCAAACAACTTCAAATTCAATAAAACTATGAAAAAAGCAATCACACTTTTGGCTTTCATGGCACTGTTGTGGTCATGCAGCTATGCCCCGCCGAAGGGAGCAGAACAGACTGAGATGGACAGCACACAGGTGCTTATGCCCGGAATGGAAGAAGCGCCCGAGGTCAAGTCCTCAATCTTTGAACATGTGGCAGACTCTATCTTCAAGCTCCACCCAGGTGACATCAAAAACGAGATCATTCGCGAGGACATCGCAAAAGACCTCAAGAAGTACGCGCTCCAGTTCAAGGGGAAACACATGCCCCTCATCGAGGAACTGCCGTTCAAACTCTTGGAGGTAACGCAGGAGAACGGATATATAGCAGTCCTTCACTATTCTAAGGACGCAGACGAGAAGAACCTGGGTCTTGAGGTGCAGCTCGCTGTCAATCTCCCACGAGAAGAGGCTGCCAAACTCTACGAAGGGAAATTCTACTCGGTAAAAGGCATAATGGCTGGCTTCCCTTACGCAAGTGTTATGCCTTATGCTTTGGACCCATACAATTCTTACGATATGCCTCTGCTCTCTCTCGGTGCGATAAAAATCGATAAGGCAGAACTCACTTTGAAAAAGTAGTTTGTTTCCGATTTATTGTCGGGACTCTAAACGTAGTAAAAACACCCTTTTATAAAACACTAATAATCACACACTTAAAAATAAAATAAGCAAAAATGATACAAAAATCGGTTATAACACAAGTATTTAGTATTAAAATACTCTAAACCACGAACTATTAGGCATTTAAATGGTAAATATAAGAGCCGACAAACCCAAATTTGGCACTCAATTATTGTCCAAAAATTGTCGAAAACCGCATTTTTGTTTCCGTTTTGTTGTCCAAAAAACACAAGATTATTTATGGCAAATTTATCGTTAACAATCCTCCCAGCAAAAGTTCTCAAGGGAGGCAGACACAAGGTGCGCATCGCAGTGGCGCACAATGGCACCACAAGGTACATTCTCACCGATGTGGTCATTGACTCAACAAAGGAGTTCAAGAACGGTCAAGTAGTGAAACGTGGCGACGCAGCATACCTCAACACAAAGCTGAGGAAGAAACTCGTCGAGGTGCAGCAGGCAATAGATGACATTCCATACATAGAGGGGCTGTCTTGCCCTGAACTCATAGACGCAATATCATCTCAGCACAAGAAGAAAATACACACCCTACGCTCTGCCTTCGATGAAATGATGGATGTCTCCTCGGCAAAGGAGAGTTCAAAAGTGCATTACCGTGCCACGTTCAGCTCAATAAGCAGGTTCATCCCAGAGTCTACAAGGGTGAGGAACATAACCCCTGTGATGCTGAAACGGTACATTAAGAAGCGCAACGACATCGCACGAGGTCAGGTGCGTTTCCATATAGCACTGATTGCGATGATCCTCAACCACTGCCAACGCAACGGATACACAGACTACACTGTGCTCCCGACCTCCAACATCATGGAGCCAGTAGTTGTGGTTAGGCAGAACTGGCTAACACCTGATGAGGTGCGCTTCATCCGTGACAACAAAGGCACCCTCAAGTCACACGCGAAGTTCCATGACTTTTTCATGCTCTCTTACTATCTCGGGGGCATCAACCTTATAGACCTCGCTAAAATCAACTTTAACGAGTGTAGCAACACCATAAAATATATAAGGACAAAGACCGAGCGAAAGGCGAAGGTAAACCCTTTCGTTGAGTTCATGATACCAGACGAGGCAAAAGCCATCATTGAACGGCGCAAGGGGAAGGACGGCAGGCTCATCATCGCAAAGGCTGCACCAAACGACCTGTGCCATTGCATAGAGGCTTCTGTGCATCGCTATCGTGAGCATTTCAACATGCCGAAGCTGACGTTCTACTCTGCGAGGAAATCGTTCGCCCAGCATGCCTTCAACCTCGGCATCTCGGAGTCGGTCATAGACTACATTCTCGGTCATTCGCTGGGGTCGAACAAGAACACAATGCTCTACTCCTACATCAAGGTCACACCCGAGATGGCCACCGAGGCAATAAGAAAAGTCTGCGACTTTATAGCAAGCGAGAGAAATTTTTAGTAACTTTGCAACGCATTTACATTCTTCTTGGAATTTAAATGTTTGACATTTTTGCGTTTCGAGGCTGTGAAGCTACGGAACGCTTTCTTTTTGCCGAACTATTCCTCCACTAATCGGTATTATTAGATGTAACGCGTCCTGTGCTGTTGGTTTTGCGTTATGCCCATGTGTCCCGCATGGGCTTTTTTTATGCAGTAAGTCCCCACTCTCACGAGCGAGGACTCAATCATGAAGAAACAATTACTTTACTTCCGGTGCTTATTAACAACTATTTATCTATGAGAATGAATTCCACGTTTTCAATGGTTTCGTTCGGATTTAGCGAGGTCACGTCAATCTTTCTATCTTTTACCTTGTTGGTCTTCCACAGGAAGCCCAAGAACCTTTTATATTTGACGGTCTCGACTATTTTCAGCTTACTGCGAGTCTGAAGGTCACCGACGAGGGTATCGCCATCTATGTACCCATGAAGCGAGTACCAGGGTTTCTCAATGTCGATGGCCTTAACCTTCACTGGCTCTACCTGAACCACATTATTATATATGGTGTCTCGGTAGATTTCCTTCTCCTTGAGCACTGTGTACAAGGTGTCGCGAGTGTGGGTATTGACGGTGACCACTCGCTCAACATCTCTGCCGTTCGTTTTCAGGCTCTCTATGAGCTTGAGGTCGTCAGCCCTATATCTCTTCAGTTCATCAATCGTCAGGCGAATTCCAGCCATTTCTGCTGCATTCAGACCATCTTTTGTCTGATAATGCCGAACAGAGTCAAGCAATGCGCCTTTCGTCTGCGTCAGGCTCTCGTTCTTGGCCTTCAGCTTGGCGAGGCTGCACTGCTGGAAGCCTACTACTCCAGCAACAGCAAGGATGGCAATGGCGATTATCAGATACTTCTTCATTTCAGACGCTCTTTGAATTTTTCCCACTCTTTGCTGTTGTTCTTGCTGGCATTGTTCCAGCCGACAACACCGGGACAAACCTTACCGCTGATGTCATAATGGCGCACCACTCTTTCAAGTGGAACATTGAACTTTTTCATCAGGATCTTCGTCAATTTGACTGCATTGCTTAATGTTGCCTCGGTGAAATACCAGCCCTCATGGTTAACCTTCGAGTGGTCATAACCAGCCTTTAAGTTGCTGCACATTTCAATGGAGATAGTGTTAGCGTTTGTGGCTATGCGATATAGCCTTCCACCACCACTATAGGGGTTCTTCTTATCGCCTACTGACCAGCATTTATAGTTCTTCAAGTCGGGATTGAATTGAACGATGTCACGGTTATCGCACCCGAAGTCAGCCGAAGCTCTCTTGCTCATCTCCCAACTGTTTTTCATGCCGATGGCACGTCCAGGGGCAGAAGATGCGCCAGCGGTGTAGTGGATGGCGATATACTTTATCGTTCTGTTGGGTGTCTTGGTGATGCAAGACTTCAACGGAGCGTAGATTACACTCTCGTCAACGCATTTGGAGTTGGTGGTAGTTTCCTCCTTAACCCCGAGAGCGGTCCACGTCTTTTGGCCGACGATGCCGTCAGCGACCAACGATTTTGATTTTTGGTATGCCAATACTGCATCGTGCGTTTTCTGGCCAAAGTCAGAATCGACCACAACATTGAAACCTGCTTTGCAGAGTAGTTCCTGTAGCAGTTTTACCTCTTCGCCTTTTGAGCCTCTCTTAATTGTCTTCATTTACTCTCGTTATTTGTGATTTCTTTTTTTAGATCGTCAAGTTCAACATCGAAATGACGCTCTGTCTTGTCAATCGTAATCTTCTGCAACAGTTTCCAAAATCTTGACTCGTTGGCATCACGGCATGATGCCTCGTTCTCCAAGATACTCCAAAACTGCTCGAAGCAGATTACACCGGTAACGATGTAACTCAAGGGTATGGTGACGTGGATGAACACCCAGTGCTCGCATAGGAACGCAAGCAGAATGAGCATCAACCTCTTTGGAATTGTGTTTGTGACAACCTTCCCGAAGGCAAAAGACGTGAACCTTGCTGGTCGCTGGGCCTTGTCGGGATACATCTTGCGGACTCGCTTGTCAAGCTGGTATGCAGTCCAAGCATCACACACGATGAAGATAATTGCCACGATGATGAGGGGAAACGTTGGTCGGAATTCTCCGACAAGCCAGCCTACCCATCCCCCAAGGGCGACAAAGACTGCTTTCCAAAAACCAATAAACTTATCCATAGTTGTATATTTTTAGTGCTATTATTAACCTACGAAATTACTTATATATTAGAGTGATACGACAAATTATAAAATTCTTACATCCACAAAAAAGGTAGTTTAGTGGGTTAAAACTCTAACAGGGTGCATTTTATGATTTTAAATTATTTTATTCTCGTTATATTTGCCGCAAAAACCCAAAAAATATGGAACTCAACGAACTTCTTAACGAGATTACCAAGAAGCTGCAAGGTCACGTTGCAGTAGTGCAGATATTCGTAGATGGCGAGGTGCATGTGCGCCGTGTCGGTGACGCAAATAGGCTCATCGACAACCCTTCGCTTATACCGCCATCTTCAACGCTCTCCTTCCTGGAATGGATGCGTCAACAGATAGATGAAGCGAACGTTACCAACGGCACACGCTCCAACCATCGCAACTGTCTCAAGCACCTCGCTTCCTTCCGTGAGGACATCACGTTTGCCGACCTTGACTATCGGCTTGTGTGCGCCTTTGACCGTTACCTTCGTGCGCTGAAACTCTCGGTCAACACCATCGCAAAGCTGATGAAGGTGTGGCATAGGTACATCAACATAGCAATTAGCGAAGATTTACTCATTGCCGACCCATTTCGCAAATACACCATTCATCGGGAACGCACTCACAAGAACACGCTATCGGAACGAGAGCTCAAACGTGTGGAGAAGAACGTTGACACTTTGCCCGACAATGAGCGTAACGTGGTGCGAGCATTCTTGTTCTCGTGCTATACTGGTCTGCGCTACTCCGACCTCTGCCGTGTCAAAGGCAGCGACGTGCGCTCACAGGGCAAGCAGAAGTGGCTAATCTTGAAGACGCAGAAGACCGGTGCCGAGGTTCACGTTCCGTTGTCTGTCTCTTTCGGTGGCAAAGGTGTGAGCATGGTGGAGAACCAGGGAACGTTGTTCCACTTGCCGAACAATGCTCGCTGTAACGTTCTGCTCAAGCGAGCGATGAAGAAATTGCATGTGCGGAAGAAGCTCTCGATGCACTGTGGACGTGTGACGTGTGCTACAATCTGCCTTTTGCGAGGTGTGCCGTTGTCCACCATCCAGCACGTTCTCGGGCACAAGTCAATCAACACTACGGCCTCGGTGTATGCTCAAGTCCTCGACAACACAATATCGAGGACGATGCGCCGTGCATGGAGGGCGTAGTGCCATCGGGATTGACTCGTACTTTAGAGACATCTCCCCACTCGTATTTCCCGAATTCGAGCACTTTACGAGCGTGACAACAATCGGCAGTGCTGGCACTACTGGAAACAGCGGCTTTGCAGCCAAGCAAATCAAGATCAACTTGCCGACAGGTATAACGACAATTAGAAACAATATGTTTAAGTCTTGTAATTTCTATGCACAAGACCAAATCATAGTTTCAGCAGGCAGTATAAATTCCGAAACAGGTTTCGCCAATATTAAGACCTTGACAGATATTATTTTCACGGCAGCGACATTCTCCAACTTGAGAGGCTACATGTTATTTACTGGTACAACTGCCAACCTTGTGTTCCCGAATGCAACTGCAGCGCCTCCAACTGGCCAAAATATGGGCACATTCACAGGCTACATCTATGTGCCTGACGCATTAGTGGACGCATGGAAGGCCGTTAGTGGCTGGAGTGCCCTTGCATCAAGGATACTGCCGTTGAGCCAGTGGCCTAATCAGGTATAGCATAAATCCTGCTTGCAAGTGAGGACCACCCAGACGCGTTCTTGTAGGCATCCACGCTCTCGGCAGGCACATAAAATAGGCAAGTGGCATTAGCTGGGGGTAAAGTCACAGCAGGCGGTGTAGTAGCCAGTATTGTCAGCTTCGTCAAGGTAGTGCAGTAGAAGCTATACTGGTCTATAGATGTTACTGTAGCTGGTACGGTGGCCTCTACTAATAGTGCGTTACGGAACACGTTCCATTGGATAACTGTAACATTCGGTAGTTCTACCTCTTCAAGTGTTGAACTCATGAAGGCACCGGCAGTAATCGTCTGGACATTTACGAAGTGAGTGAACTCTTTGAAGGATCTAATATTAGTATTAGCATAGAATGCAGTTCCGATGGTATTCCATCGGTACAATATTCAAGGGCAACACAGAGATAACGGCTTTCAAGGAGCTGGTACATTTTACACGAGTTACATCACTCGCAAGTCAGGCATTTGCTGTATGCTCAAACCTCAAGAGCTTGCACATGCCGAACAGCATAACAACTATGGCTTATGGCATCTGCCGAGCCTGCTCTTCGTTAGAGGATGTCGTTATCTCTACTGCAATAACTGAAATCACACAGGCCGCATTCAACGCTTGTGCAATAAAGCACCTTGTTTTGCACGAGGGGCTTGTTAATATAAGAACTGATTATGCTTTCGGTAATTGCACCCAGTTGTTAGACGTGACATTCCCATCAACGATAACAGGTATAGGCACAGACACCTTCCGAGGTTGCACGGCTCTAACCGAGATGATCTTCAATGGCACAACACCACCAACACTTGGTGGTGGTAACAACATTCTTGGACCAACATCAGCCACTTGGCCTATCTATGTCCCCGACTCTGCTGTAGATGCCTATAAGGCTGCTTCGAGCTGGGCAAACTACAAGAACAGAGTCAAGGGCATCAGCGAAAGACCGAGTTAATCATCAATTGCGAAGATGTTGTTTGCACGGCTCTTCCATCCCGAAGCGTTCTTATATGTGTCGAGACTCTCTGCTGGCACATATATGTTGAACGTGCCCATGCTTGCGAACGAGCTGTTATTGACAAGTGTCGGAGGTGTAGTCGCTCGCACAGTCAGAGACTGCATTGCACTTGCGCCATAGCACCAGTCGCCGATTGAAGTCATTGTTGCTGGAAGATCCATAGAAACCAATGATGCAGTAGAACGGAACGAACTTTGACCCAACGAAGTGATATTGCTTGGCACGGTCATGCGTTGGAGAGAAGATGAACGGAACGCATTCGCTGGCATTGACGTCATTTTCGTGAAGTATCTTATCTCGTCGAAGGTGGTTATTTGAGTATTATTTTGGAAGGTAGTACCGATGGAATACCATCGGTACTGCATTCTTTGCCAAAACCAATATCCAGTCGTTCAAAGAGTTTACCCATTTCGTCAACGTACAGGTGGTTTCACCCAATGCCTTCATGAACTCAACACTCGAAGAAATTGAGTTCCCAAATGTCACCAACATCGCATACAACGCGTTCAGGGGTTCACATGTTGTAGAAGCCACTATACCGGCAACAGTCACCCAATTAGGTGAGCATTGTTTCAATTGCACCACAATGACGAGACTGACTATACTCCCCACAACACCTCCAACTTTGTACTTGCCACTAAGCAATGCAACAGCCTTGTTTTATGTGCCAGCGTCAAGTTTGGAGGCCTACAAGAGTGCGGATAAGTGGTCCACATTGGCAAGCAGAATATACGCTATTCCGGAATAGCAAGTATGTTGTTGACGTGTGAGCTCCAAACGTTAGCTGCTTTGTAAGTGTCGAGTGCAGACGCAGGAACATAATAGTATCTGTAGGTGTCTGCGAAGCAGTTTTCGACGATAGATGGTGGCGTGGTTCCAAGCATAGTTACTTTAGTCAAGTAAGAAGTATTGAACGCTTGGCTATAAATAGACCTAACCCCAGCTGGCACAACAAGTTCTGCGATGTGAGTGTTTCTAAACGTATAGCTCGGAATGGAAGTGAGATTATTGGGTAGCGTTATCTCAGTAAGAGACGAGCAGTCTTGGAACGCACCATCACGCCACGAACTTAAACCTGTAAATTTAACCAATTCGTTAAATTTAGTGATTGGCTTGCCTTTAAATATAATCCCGATGGAACTAACTGCAGCACATTGTGCCTCAGTGATACCGTCACCGACCTTAACCTTGTCATAGGCACCAGCACCCGAGGCAGCCGTCTCCGTGATGTTGTAACCGCCTGTGCCGTTCTTGTTCTCGACATAGTTGCCGTCAACCAAATCCCAACCGCCTGTGCCTGCCACAGCGGTTGCAACGATGTTGTAACCACCGGTGCCACCAGCGTTAGGCTGATATTCCCAGTGCCAGTCGCCCCAGTTGGTAGCGCAGATATTCATAACTGCTGGGTCCTCGAAGCGTACATAGTAGGTCTCGCAGTTTATTGTCAAGCTATTGCCGAAGAACGCACGAAGTGTGTCAGCAGTGTCTTGATACATCGGAGTGGTCACGTTGATAGTGCCCTGCAGCAATGCGTGAGCATCAGAGTTAGAGATAATCTCGTTCTCGGGGTCATATATCAGTCGACCGTAGCCTGTGCCGGTATCGGGGTCGTAAGCCTGTGCGAGGTTCACGAGCAACTCCATCTCGGCTCCAGTCATCTCGATGGCACCCTCCCACATCAAGGTCACATAGTGCAGGTTGTTGTTCGCAGTGTTCATCACGATACGCAGCATCTCAATAGGATTGATCTGTGCGCAGTTGTTGATATAAAGACCCGTCATTGAGGCTCGTGCAGACGCGTTGAGAGTGATGTTCTCCATCTCAAGCATAGGCAGGGTGTGCATGAACAACGTGATGAGCTGGTCGCTGAACTCTACCTCTTCAACCTTAGAACCTACAGGAAGCATGATGCTCGGTGCGCTTGAGCCACCGAAGTACACACTCCTCAGTCGTGGGCAGCGGCTCAAGGATACAGCATTACGCAGCGTGGTCACGTTACGGCAGTCAACCGTCTCGATGGCGTTTCCAGCGATGTTCAATGTGCCGGCATTGAAGTGCACGCTTGAGGCAGTAGCATCACCGACCTTGACCCTGCGCAGCCTCTTGCCAGCGATGCTCATGGTAGCACCCACCGTTGAGTCACCACCACGAGTGGTCAGCTGCAGGCCACACAAGTCACCGAGGTCGGTGTACCAGTCAACACCCTTGATGTAGAACGTGGTCGTACCATCGGACGTTGCCTGGACGGTGCAAGCCGTGCCAGCTGGAGTTCTTGAGCCTCGCACATTGGTACCACCTCCCGAGTTACCAGTCGGGTACATCTCGATGGCAGGTTTCAACGCAAAGTTGAATGCCGATGCTGGAGTGAACTCAAGACGGCCGTAGCCATCATCGCCAGCACCTGTGAACGCACCGATGCCGTACTTGCTGAACAGAGCGACAAGGTGATGCTCCCCCCACTGCTTCTCGGCATTGAGCTGTGTGCCGTTTGCCTGGCGCAATGGTGGCACGTTATTGTAGACAGCAGTCGGGTCAAGTTCCCACACGTCAACATAACTCCAGTCACCGTCCGAGTTATAGGCGGTGCATGGGAAATACTCGGCAGAGTCATTCCAAAAGTAGTAGTTGAACATGTTGATTACCGACTGATGGATATTCGCACCGGCAATGTTTTTCGCTACTGCGAGTGAAACAAGCTGCTCGACCATAGTGTTGAGCATGTCCTTGACACCGTTGTAGTAACCATCTTGCGATGTGATGATAGCCCAGAACGCAGATGAAGAACCTTGGAAGATGTCCACACCATCTTGAGTCACGTCACCGACCTCTACGGAAGGTGATTTAGTCTGTTGACCGTTGTTATCGGTCATCAAGATGGTGTCCATATCATCTTGGCACCATATCCAGCGACCACCCTGAGCAAGTGTCTGCCACTTCATAGGATAGGTGTTCTTTGCATGGTTATCACTACAAGCAATCAGCTCACAGAACGCCTCATGGTAGCAAGCACCATTGATTGACCAGTAGTTCGGGCCTTCTGCCTTGAACTTCGCCATACGAGCGGCGAGGAGCTGTGCGGTAGTAGGACTTGACACACCACCGAGGTAGTCCTCGAGGTAGTCAAGCATATCGTGTGACGATAGCACCTCATACTGACCTGTGCTTGTGCGATAGTAGATGAGGTTGTAACTGCTGTCGTAGAGTTGCAGAACCTCGTTCTTGCGGTTGCCGAGCACGTCATTCGCTGCTCTCCATGTGGCTGGATCTGCGTTGAGTTGTGCCAATGTCTTGCCGACATCGGTAAGACTGCGAAGGTAAGGCGAGCAGAAGTACACAATCTCGTAGGCTGGTTTCCACTCTTGCTCAAGCAAGGCGAGAATGTTGGCGGCATCCTCTGCCTTGTCGGTCTTGAACCTACAAGCGTCAACGTCCCATGCCTCCTCTCCACCGAACTTCAATGTCTCTTCGGTGTAGTCATACACCGCATCCACCCAGGGGTGCAAGAACCTTGTGCCGAGAGGCGCATGGTTGGGACCTTCCACGCAGAGCAAGTTGGGATAGGTCTCATAGTCATAACCACGAGTGCCAGCATCGTTCTTGTCGGGACCTGACGTGTACAAACCAATAAATTCATACGTTCCGTCCTCGAACTTCTGGAAGCCGAAGAAGGGATATTGGTAGATTGATACTCGCACGTTGCTGTTGGGCAATGAGGACTTGAGTCCACAAGCCTCAAACAACTCATCGTACATGTTACAAGCACCCATCTTGTGACCTTGCATTGATGATGCCACGTTCTTCTTTGCAACAATTCTGCTAACCTTCGGGTGCAGACCTTTACCGGCAATGTAACCCGAACCGCTGTCGGTTGTTCCGTCAGCATAGTGGAATATGGCTGCGCTCTTGAGTTTCCATCTCAAGTTCCAGCGATAGTAGCGCATAGATGTCGTACCTTGACCATCAATGGGTGCGTTCTCGATCCAAGTGTTCCATGTTGGGTGGTCAGCGTATTCAAACCACACAGTAGAGTTGCCACCAGTCGAATGAGTCAGCGAAGGAATATCAGTATCATTCGCCATCTTGATGACCATCGTGTTGAACCCAGCAGCCTTGCAGAGGTCGTAAGAGATTTGACCACCGTCAAGGATGTTGTTGTCATGGCGAACACCACTGCGAGTGTAGTCAAGACCGTCGATGATTGAGTTCAAGAAGTTCTGAAGGACTGCATCAGCCTCAAGAACTTTGTTGTAGACACGCATCGAGTAGAGGCAAACGTCTGCACTCTCTTGACCAATCACTAACGAGCCAGCACCGAAAGAACCTTCACCGCTGTACTCAAATACTGCTTGCTGAATGCCGTTGATGTAGATACGGCACAAGTTACGGCCAGTGCTCTTATAGAGTCGCTGGAACACAACAACCATGTGCAGCACCTTGTCCTCGTTCAGCTGTACGGTCTGTGGAGTAATCTGTCGGTCGGTTGACGAGAGCACTGTGATGCGAGTCGGGAAGACAATTACACCATTGGTGGTGTCTTCGTCATAAGTTGCCTCGCTCATCATGCTGATGATTGGTGTGTCGTAGTCTGCAATGTCGCTCACACGGAACTTCATCTCTACCGATACGTCACCAGTAGCAGAACGAGTGAGAGGCTTGAGGTCGGTAATCGTACACGAGCTGCCAGCCTTGATGACCAGGGCACGGTTAGCGTCGCTGTCCTGATACCAACCATCGGTTGACCATGACATATTCTCCCAAACGGCATCGTAAGTTCCGACTACGGCATCTGGAGCGATGTTGAGGATGTCCTCACGGTCGCCCGAACCATTAGAACGAGTGGCAGCGTTCATGTAGAACACTGCGCCCTCGGTTGCAGCATAACTATTGGAGTTGTCAATAGGCAAGTCAAGTTCTGCCACGTTAGAGTCAACCTCTAACTCAATGTGCATCGAGAAGCCAGTAGTCACCTCGCTGTCGAGCTCAAGCGACGTGGTGTAGGTCTGCTTGGTCTGCGAGGTAACGGTCTCTGTCTCGTCCTCTGCGATGACGAAGGTCTGTGTGCCGTCGTTGGCGGTGATGTTGATAGTGACCTCGGTAGCGTTGTAGGTAGCGTAACGGAACAAACCTTGAGTTGAGTAGTTGACGGCTGTGTCAAGCGCCTCGTTGATACATACCAACGACACTTGGTTGACATCGCCACTCTCCACGCACATTATGTTATATTTGAAGTGGGGAGTCTCTACTCCGTCACCACTAATCCATATCTCCACGGTGTGGATGCCAGTCTCACCGGGGAACTTGTCGGTCATGTTGAACGAATATGGCGTGGTGATGTAGTTAGATCCCGACGCAAACACTTGGGTGTAGGTCTGCTCGTCATCATCATCAACACGCACCCACAGAGTCTTCTGCAAGTTACCCGAAAAGTACAAGCCGTTGATGGCGTAGTCTTGACCTTCAATGAAGGCAACATTCCAATTGAACTTGGAAGTCAGCGTCAACGAGGTCACGTTAGCGGTGAAGGTGGTAGACTTCGATTGGCCCGAGTCAACACCTTGCACAGTAATCTTCACACGGTTGGCACCGATGGCGAGATATGGGCGCACGTTCTGGTATATTGTGCCGCCACTCAAGCAGGTGCCACTCGCACGCTCAACGAACGACCCACCACCGTTATCGACGAGTAGGCTCCAAGTGTAGTCCTCGGGGAAGTCTTCCATCTCTCCACCGAGAGTACCAGCCTTAGTGCTTGGCGACACGTCCACATAGGCTGTCGTCTCATCTTTCAACACATAGAAAGAGGACGGAGTAGTGCTCGCCAATGTGATAGCGTAAACCGTGCCACTCAAAGGCACACTGCCTAACTGCTGGCCACCCTCGCTGTCGTAGAAGACGATCGCACCATTCTCGTAGGTTATCCAGCCCACCTTCTCATCGGTGGTGCTTATAAGGTTGGTGAGTTGCTCCTTGATGAACTCCTCTACTCTTGATTTCTTGTAGCCGTCCCAACTGGTCTGCATGTTGGGAATCTTTTCGTCGATAACTGTTGCCATATTGTTGTTATATTACCATTGTTCGTCATTACGCCACACGTCATTGTCATACCAAGCATCGGCAAGCTTGCTCCATACGAGGCGAACTCCCTTATATACTTGGTAGATTGCACGCTGTCCACGAGCAATCCAAGTGATTTTCGTTGTGCCTTTGTATATCATTACTCTTCGTAGATGTAGTATTTGGTGTCGGGATCAATCGTGCCAGCATCTACCAATTCCTGGTACTCCTCCATAGTGCAGTAAACCTCCTTCATGTTCTCAATGATGAGGTCGAGGGCAGCAGATACGGTATAGGCCGAGGCATACGCAGGGTCATTGGTGTTGTGGTATCCCACATTCAGCGCACCAGTCTCACCGGTGATGCTCGTGATAGAGCCCTCGGCGGTAGTCAATCGGGTGTCGAGGTTTGTCACGTCTGCCGAAAGCCCCGAGAGGTCAGAAACACTGCTCTCCAAAGCGGTCACACGGTTCTCCACAGAGGTGACGCTGGTTGTTGTCGCAAAACCCTTGACGGTGTTGGGGCTCAATGTCACCGAACCGTTGGAGAGAGTCAAGGTGCACTCAACCTGACACGAGTCATAATTGTGGTACCATATGAAGATTGAGCTTTCAAGCGGGTTGTAGGTGGCGTTCAAAATCAAACCACTTGTGCCGTCATAGATGACCTTGTGAGCTTGAACTGCAGCCACGAACTCGTTGAACCTCGCCTCTGTCCTCAGCGAGGAACTCCAAATCCAACTTGCGTTGTAACCGTTCAGCTTGCCAGCGATAGCCGTGTTCACATCGGTCTCAAAGTCCTCGATGATACTCTCGGTCTCGCTCATCACGTTGCTGTAGAGGTAGGAATAGGCTATCCTTCTACCTCCGTGTATCTCGAAGTAGTCATTGTCCGTCAGCTGAGTCGCCTCGGTGAGCTGCATGATCGTGCGCCCATTGGTCTTCAAAGCGGCAATAACAGCCTGTACTATCTCCTGTTTTTCTTCCGGTGTCATATCATATCTCAAGTATTATAACGTTAGTATTCTCGGTGCTGTCAATTCGGTCGAGGGTGTCGTCAACCCTGCGGATGGCGACTTGGTTGGCAGACTCGTAATCCTCATCAATGCGTACCACCTTGCGCAACTTCTGACGGAAGATGAAGGAGTCAAGGCCGTCAATGATAGTCTCAAGGTCGGGGGAGTTGCTTCCACTGCGCACATAACGCTGGGCATTGAAGTAGACGAAGTTGCAAGTGAGCAGACGGTTCAGCATCTCCCCGAACCATACCGGGACACCGATAGAGTTGCCCATCGTGAACGTCTTCTCGGTGTAGAAGGAAGCGTACAGCTCAACAACATCCTGATATTGCGTGGTGAACTGCTCGTTGTCCACACCGAACTCCCAACCGCCGTCCTTGAAACCGCCAGGGACACGGAAATCGAAGAAGTACTGGTAACCGTCTATCACGAAAGCAACATCATCTCTCTGCTTGTTGTCCTTGTTGGCATACTGCAGCAACGTGGTCTTGGCGAGGATGCCCTCATCACTCGTGACACGGAACACCTCGCTCGTCTTGTCGGCAATGGTCAGCTTGTAGAAACCGTCAGACAATCCCGAATAGACGTGGAAGAAGATCTTCGTGTCGTCGTTTATCTCCCACACGTTCCAAGTGATGGTGCCGATGGCGGTATCGGTGCACGCATCGTAGAGCGTGGCCGTGGGAGCAGACTCGTCAGTGTCGGCAACGACCTGTATCATTATCTGGTCGGTCGGCGCGAACACTTGCGTGTATCGACTCGCAAGACCATCAGAAACGTTGCTCTCAGCGAAATATATCGGTGTAAATGGACTTAATTTCATACTATCTCGGTGATTTCTTTAACAATCAAAGTATATTTTGCCCCGTTGAGCTTGCCATAGCGACATTCCACCTCGCTGATGAAGCCTGTGTAACGGTAGCCCTTCCAATCCAGTTGCACCAACGCGTTGGGGTTGCTCGGCATCACCATGTCGTCGGTGTCGAAGACTATCTCTCCTGCAGTGAACAAGTTGTCGCCCTCTTCAACCGTGACATCGGTCAACTGGTTGTCACCATCGCTGGCAGTCATGGAGAATGTCACCTCATCACCGTTGCCCATGGCAGAGAGATAGGCTGCATTGCGCTCCATGCACAACGATGGGTTGAACACGTCATTGTCATCGGGCTCGTAGCGTGGATTGAAACCTTGCTCGGTGGTGTAGTGCACGAAGAACACATCCTCATCGGCTTTGTCGTCGGTGGAGCTGTTGTTGCTCTTGCGCGCAGTGAACTCTATACCATACGAGTCGGCACGATACTTGCTCGTCAACGTATATTTCTTGTCGGTAAGATTAAAACCAGTCTCGTAGTAGTTCATGAAGTTCTTCTCGTACCTGCCGTCAATCTCGCTGTAGTCCTTCTTGGCGAAACCTATCTCAACTGTTGAGTAGATTATGCCGTCAACGGCAGCATAGGAGAACTCGTTGAAACTCTCTATCTCCTTCACTACGGTGTCGGGGAAGACCGTCGAACGGTGCATGAAATGCACGCAGTTCCCTTCAATGGCATAGGTGTAGCCGAAGACACACTCCATCCAGTCGCAGAACTGCTGGAAGGTGGAATATATCTTGGCTGTGCCTATCTGCCTCAAACTCTCACCAGCAATGAGAGCAGTCTCTGCGATTATTCCCTCATCGTCTGCGTCAATGGTGACGGTAGCCGTCGGACAGATGCTCTGCACAAGGCGAGTGGCGAGGACAGCCGGGGAAATGCCAGTGGCACCGAAGGCATTCTCCACAGGATCACTCCAGTCAGCCTTGATATAGAAGTCTTGCTGGTCAATGACAAGAGACATCTTGCCTGTGAGGCAAAGCATGATGTGGGTGCCACGCATGACGAGAGGGTGAGGGCTGCCACCTTCGGGCAACACATAAGTGTAGTCGATTAGACGGTCTTGCTTGTACTGACCAGCAACACCCTTGTCAACCCATGAGGTGCCGTTCCACTCATAGATGTGGTTGTCGCTCCAGTATGCCGACGAGGTCGGGTCGGAATTGCTGCCGATAACGGCGAACATACCGACTCTTGTGCCAGCAGGAAGGTTGGACGCACTCGCCTCCACGATGTCCAACGAACCACCATAGAGCAGGTTGTATGTTTGACCATCTATCGTTATGTGTGATACATCATCACTCCACAACGTGGCGATTTTTGTCCTTATGTTGGTGTCACTCTCGCTCTCGACCAAAGTCCACAACTCCATATTGCTGGAGTGGACCTGTCCGTTCCTCTGCTCACCATACTTGTCCTTGTCAAGCCAACAACGGACTGTGCCCTTAATCTCAAGACTCAGCTTTGCGCCATACTCGTGGGAGAGAATGAAGAACGAGTTCTCGGGCAGTCCGTCATCGCCGTTGCTCTCGTCATACGGCTCAAGGTATGCCTTCGATATGATGGCAGACTTGGCATTGACAAGCTGAAGGCATACACTCTTGTCTGCGTTGGTCCCTGGAACGTTGTCGCTGATAGGGAAACGCCAATAGGCATAACTCTTCAACTCCATGCGAGTGATGTACACTGATGTGTAGTTGGGGAAGAAACTGGTAACAGGATACTCGTACTTCTGCGACTTCTTCGCCTTCAGCAGAGCTGCCAACGTGTTGTCAAGCGCATTGATCGTCAACACACCCTGCTCCATCTCTATTGTCGAGAAGTCCAATGCCTCCTCGTACTGCTTCTGCCAGCCCCATGTGTTGGTGAACGTGTGGACTGCAACCTTCGCCCCAGCCTGGAAGCCGTCATTAAGATACAGCTCCCACAAGGTGTCGGCAATGTCACCGACGAACTCGAACTCCGTAGAGAACGAGCGCATCACTCCCGAATAGTCCGTGCGCTTCAACGAGAACGAGATGTCGTCCCAGTTCTTCAGGCACTCATCGGGAATGTCCACAGTAGTCTGCCCTATGGTCAATGTGTACTTCGTCAACATAGTATGCGAAGTTACACATAAAAAATGCCGCTTTCCCTTTTGCCCAAATTCTTGAACTCAGAGAAAACGGCATGCAAGTATTTAAACGTTTGACATTCAAGTAGAAACAACTTGCTTTTTTCTACCTCTCGTTACTTGACCATTTCGCTGGGACACATCAGCGCATTGCCTGCGATGTAGTCCCATGGGAAGATGGCGTTCTGCGCCTTGGCGATGACGGTGGCGCTGAAGTTCATAGGCAGCACTCCCTTGCCCTCTTCGTTGACAACCATGATGACATTCTCGGTGAGGGGGACAATCTCAATCAACCCCTCGACGAGGCCCTGCAGTTCTTCCAGGGAGAAGTCCCCACCGTTAAGTGGGGTCACTCCCTTGGCAGTGCCGTCGCTCTTGATTAGCAAAGCTGACTGTCTCATGATGCAACGGCGATGAAGTTCTCAACTTTGAAGGAACGGAAGGCGTTCTTCTTGGTGTCCCAGTAGCACATGGTACCGTAGTTCGGCTTCTTGGTGGCGCTCCTCCTTGAGGTGACACCGGCAGGAAGGTTGCAGAGGGTTCCGTAGGCGACTCTCGCAGAGCCGTCAACCTTCTCGTAGAAGAACTTCACGACTCCCTTGCGCATCCCCTTGGCGAGGCGGTAAAGTGTCCATGCTTTGATGACTGCTGCACTCCAAGTGCAATTAGTGTTCTCGAAGATGTGGTGTGCGTAGCTCATGACTCTTACGCGGAAACTTGTAGTGTTCATAAAAAAAGAATTTAAATGTTTGACATATAGTTAATTATTACACTATAAAGTTAGTCATTATTTGACAAAGACGGTTCAGTTTTTGCCGTTTTTTTTTCGTCATCCAACGTAATTTAACCTTATTATTCTCAATGACTTATCTAATTAACGTTGACCAACTTTGCCAGCATTATCCTCGCGTCGTGGATGCGTCGCTTCACAGTCCCCAACGGCAAACCCCTCGCAGTCGCTATCTCGTCCAGGGAATAACCCTTCGCGAACTCAATAAGAGAGTCAACGCATACAGATCGTCGGCGCATACGCTTGACGAGGTTCAGCAGGTCATGGACGATGGCGCACTGGTCAGCTGTCGCGCCTCCCTCGCTCTCCCACTCTCCCAGTCGCTGGGTGTTCACGTTCTCCAGTCTCTGCTCCGTGTTCATCCACAGGTTGCGCATGATGGCCCGACACCATGGCAGCAACGGACGGTTCACGTCGTAGGAGTCGCGTGCCTTCAATGCCCTCTCCACCGTGTCGGCGGCAAGGTCGTGGGCACGTTCTTTATCGTGGGGGTAGTAACTGCGCTCCGCAATGGCGATGAGGGCGAAGTACACCTCCACAATCTCCTTCTCAAAGTTCACGGCTCATGAGAAGCATCTCTCGGGCCGAGCGCTTCATCTCTGCTATAAGTTCATCGATACGGTCATAGCGGTCAAGACGGCTATTCACATTCTTAATCTCCTTTTTCATTGCCCGCACCTCTCTGCGCAAGCGCCTAAATTCGTTGTTTTGTTTCATTTTTGTTGTGTTTTTGAGTGATTTTAAGGTGCTGTTGTGGGTGCAAATTTATGGCTTAATAGTGCCAATATATTGCCCAAAAAGACAAAAAAAAGTGAATTTAGACGGAATTTAGACGTAAAGTTGGCGTTTTTTGGCCGTTTTTTGGACTTTTATAAGTGCTTGAAATAGGCCGATTTAGGGTGTTTTTTCTCTCAAAATACGCTCTGACTTGTCTCATTTTATACACCTTTTTGCCGTTTTCAACGCAGAAAAAGCGTTTATAGATAAAAAGAAAGGGCACGGAAAATCCGCACCCCCACTAACGCAGTATATATGAATAGGATTAGAACATAGCCATTGCTGGCATCTTCGCCATAGCTTTAGCCCTCTCACGAGCCTGACGAACCAAATTGGCATAGATTGCAGTGTTCGTGGTCGCAGGATCTATGGACATTCGCAGCGTGGACATCACATAGGCAATCTCGGCATTCCAGTTCCGACGTATCTTGTCGGTATTGGTCTCGCCCTTCTTGCCCTCATTCTGCTGCTCCTGTTGCTCCTTGAACTTCTCATGGTCATACCTCGCCTCGTTGAGAAGAGCCTCGCAACGTGAACTTATCTTCTCGGGAGTAGTGAGCGACGACGTGTCGATGTCAAGTTCCTTGAGTATCTCCAGCGTCATCTCACTGTGGTCCATCCGGCAAAGCATCACGAGGATGCTGGCACACTTCTCCTTCATGGCGAGCTTGGTGCCGTCCTCGGCATCTATCAAGTCCATCTTCGCCTTGTTGGGCGAGGCGATAGACTTGTATTCGTGCATGAGCCTGGCAGCGAGTTTCACCATCTCCTCATCATTGCCTACCTCATGCTTCTCAAGAAGGACTTTAGAATTGCCACATGACAACTCTATGAAGTCCTTCAGCATTAATTGGTCAAGTCTCTCTATCATACCCTACGAGCAATGTACGCATTGAATTTGCTGCGCTTGAACTGACGGCGCATAGAACCCTCAAGGTGTCGTATGCTCTGGGTGACAGCCTTCGTGTTGTTGACCATGCGACCCTCAAGAGCCTCATAGTCGTTGACGATGATGGGCTGTCCGTTGGAACGGTTGCGAGGCATGGACATGAACAATGAGCTGCCCATCTGGACAAGGTCTACCTTGTCTGCATCAGGCAACACCTGTGCCCCTCTTGGAAGATCTACGAGTGTGGGACTGTCTGGAGTAATCCACGCACGGTTGCCGTACATCACCACCTCGCTCCTTCCACCATCACCCACAACGGCGAGACCACCGGGGTGACCCTTGCCCTTCGTACCTTCAGCATACTTCTGTATCGGCTGTGCCAGGATAGTGGCAATCTGCACGGCACCGAGAGCACCCACAACGGCAGCGAGTGCGATGTTAGGCAATGCTTTGGTGACTGCGAGAGCTGTGGCAATGGCAGCCTGAGCGACACTGTTCGCCTTCTCGACAACTGCCTTCTTGTATTCAAGGGCAGCCTTCCTCTTCTCAAGAGCCTCTTGAGCCTTTGCTGTCCGCTCGGCAGCGTCACGCTTGCGGATTTCGGCCTCCTCGGTAGTGATGGCTCCACGGTCGGCAAGCCAATCAATGTGGTTGACCTCTGCCTCGTAACGTGCCTGTTCCTCGTCTATCAGCTCCTGAACCTTGGAGATTTGGTTGTCATACATGGCATCCATGAACTCGGCAACCTTTCCGATACCATCAGTAATGGTGTCTATCCACTCCTGGGCGAGTTCCTTCTTCCTGTCCTCCTCTTCCTTGATTTTGTCGGCTGCGTCCTTCTCGGCCTGCACCTGCTCATCAAGGGTCTTCTCAAGATTTTCAGTAACCATATTATCGAGGTCGCGTTTCGCCTCGGCGAGTTTCTTGGCTATCTCCTCTCGTTCCTCGTCGCTGAGTTTCTCCATTGCGACTTGTCTCTCAAGAGTGTCAATGGTCTGCTGGGCAATCCTCATGGCAGACTGTTGCTCAATATTCTCCACCTCTTTGGCATGGTCGGCACGGATGCGCTCTATCTCTTCGGTGTTGCCCTTTGCGAGAGCAAGCTCACCTTGATAACGACGGTTGACGGCATTCAAACGAACGGCGGTCTCCTCATTGATCTGCTCAATGGCGTCCTCGTTCTCCTTCTCAAGGGTCTCTACCTTATGCTTGGCCATATCCTCATCAACCTTAGTGACCTCTTCGGCATATGCCTGTTGGATGGCTTTACCACGCTCGATATAGACCTCCTGAGCCTCGAACGCAAGTTTGTTGTACTTGTCTTGGTCAATCTTACCCAACTTGAGTGACTTATTCAAATCCTCCATGTAGGCTTGATATTTCTCCTTGTTCTCCTTGATGTCCTTGTCCTTCATCTCGACAAGTCCCTCCTTCATGAGCTTTGCCCATTCCTCGGAGTACTCCTCAACGATTTTGGTCTTGCGCTTGTTGGCATCAATGAGAACCTCAAGCAACATGTCTTGCAGCTCCTTCTCGTCTTTGGCTTGTTCCTGTTTCTCGGCTTTGGTTGTTGTGCTCCTTCCACTGCCTCTACTTCCTTTTGACGAAGAACCTCTTCTGCTGTTAGAAGACGAACCGCCACCGCCTCCCACTGGAGCTGGAGTGAAACCACTCGCTTTGTAGCTCATGTTGGAAACAGCCTGCTTTGCCCTGGCGTCAATCTCCTTGTCGAACTTGGCCTCAATCTCTCGGGTCTGCTTTACGGCGGCATCCTGAACCATCTTGTAACGCATTTGGTTGATGATCTCGGCACCTTTCTGGTTAAGGACAATGTTGCTACTTCCAAAGTCTGCACCACCATAGTTTGTGCCACCACCAGCCATGGCAGCCTTGAGCTCGGCATCAGTGAAGCCCGAAGCGGCACCTACACCACCCTTGCTTCCTCCTCCAGCCCAACCGACTCCGACTTTCTGTCCTGCTTTCGCATTGGCGAACTTGGCGTTTGCCCATACCTTGTCAATCTCTTGCAGTTTCAACTGTGTGAGACGTATCATCTCGGCATAAGCCGCCATGCCTTCAGCACGTTTCTTGATGGCGGTTGTGATACTGCCTGTTGCAGAAACGAGAACCCTCTCTACACCATTCACGTTGGCGACCTCGCTCTTGGCGATACCAGCGGCATCTGCGACAGCCTCAAGGTCGCTCTTATGCTGGACAATGAACTGACGCTTTGCCTGAAGGTCATTGCCGAGGGCGTTCCACTGGTCACGCAACAGCTGGAGTTTAACCAAAGGCTCTGCTACAGCCTGGGAATAAGTCTGCGACATACTCTCTACACTGTCTGCATGGAGTTTTGCTGCCTCTGCCGCCTCTTTGTCTGCCTCGGTGGCATCATCTGTGGCAGTAGTGTAGGCAACGATAAGACCGATAACAGCAATGATCGCAGTGGCGAGCAGTACATATGGGTTCGCCTTCGCTACTGCGTTGAATGCCTTCATCGCAACAGTCTGCGCCACTGTGGCACCAGTAGCTGAAGCAGTAGCCTTCGCCTCAAGAGCGGTGGCAGCAGCAAGGGCCTTCGACTGCAATATGCCTATGCCCTTCATGATGTTGCTCTGCTTCTGCAATGAGTTCTGGATGACTTGCAATGCCTGTACCGCTTGCATAGCTCGCTGAACTCCAAGCATAGACTTCTGCAAAGACTCTTCACTATATCCGAGGGCAAGGGCAGCATTCTTGGCAAGCCCGAAAGTCGCAACCATCAACTGGCCCGACTGTATCATGGTGTCAAACCAACGAGTGTCGCTTGCGCTTCCCTTGATAGACTCCTTGACATCAGCAATCACGTCTTTATATTTACCGGCTTCCTCCGTGAGTTGAGCGATTTTCTCACGCAATTGGATGCCGATGTCGCTCTGCTGTTCAGAAGACGACATATCGTTATACTGCATAGTCAACTGGGCAATCTCCTCGGTGAGCTCACGCAGAGAACTCTTCATCGACTGCGCTGCGATGGCATAGTTACCTACGTTGCGCTGATGCTCACCCATATCGGCGGCGAGGTCTTTCAAGTGAGCGTCGAGGTTCTGTATCTCGGCCTCCAGCTCTTTGCCTCCAGCACTTGCCTTCTGCGCATCAGTCATCTGCTTGTAAGCCATCTTCAGGCGTTCAAGTTTCTGCGACAGCTGCGCATAAGAACCTTGCACCGCATTAGCCTCCTTGTTCTCGGCAGCGAGTATCTTGGTCAACTCGGCGGCAGCGAACTTGGTCTTATCGTAGGCAGCCATCAAAGTGGCACGCTTTTGGATCGCTTGCTCGGCAGTAATCAAACCTTGTTTCTCTTGTTCGTTGACTTGCTTCTGCGCATCCTTGTTCGCCTTCATCTCGGCAGTATACCTCGCCAACAGCTCATAGTTCTGCTGACGTGTGCCGAGCAACGCATTAGCCAACTGTTGAGCCTGCTGGTCTTGTTGGAATGCCTCACGCTGCGCCTTGTTGAGGTTCTCTTGTGCTTGCAACTGACGAGAGATGGTGTTGGTAGTGTTCGCCACCACCTGCTGTTGCTGCTGCAGCTGCTGTGTCAACTGCTGTGTCGCTTGCTGGGCATCACGCATGACGGTGTTGGTGAGGGTGCGCAACGCTTCCACGTCGCCAGTCACCTCCACCGGTATCTTCAATCCCTGGGCAAGCTCTCGGGCACAGTTCTGGAACTGCGTCAAGGTTCCCTCCATCGCCCTGTCGAGCTGTGCCAGCTGGTCCATCGCCTGTTGGGCGACAAGATCGGTAATCAATGTTTCGTTTGGCATTTTAATACTGCGTTATGATTTCTATTTCTTGTCCGTTGAACTCTGTCCCCTCGCTGACGAAACGGAACTCACCGTCAGGCGAGCGGTATAATACTTGTGCCTTCCCCAAGAGGACGGCTGCTTTCTTGGCAAGTTCTCGCTGGTGCTCCATGTCCCTTCGCCACTGCTCCTGTATACATCTGCAACTCATAGCGAATTGACCCAACTTTTGAGCCATGGCCACAGGAACGACTCATTGAAGTGACCAACAGCGTTCTCACTCAACTTGAATATCTGCGAGCCGTACTTGCGCTCCACCAATGGGCCACTGTCCCATCCCGACGTGAATATCTCCACTCCGTTGCCAGTGGGTCGCCCAGAGATAGAGGCATGGAACGTACCGACGATGAACAAGTTCGGCACACTCGCAGGACGTGCAGGCAACCCCAACCTCGAACTTCCTTCAGGCGGTGTGATGCGCTGCTTCCAGGCGATGTATCGCTCGGGGTGGCGGTAGCAGTTCATCCAATGCCCTCTGTCCTCGTCGTAGAACCCAGCGTGGGGGTCTTGGAAGTATGGGTCACTGTCATAACTCGGCGACAAGGAGTTGCCCTCGCCGTCAATACCCGAGTACAGCTGCTCACGGACAGACACCACCATTTCGTGGGAGTTCTGCCCCATGCAGTCCAGCACCTGTCCCTGGAACCCTTCATTGATGAGCCTAATGCGCTCACGCATCTCTACGATATTCATAGCTTTAAATTAAAAATGGGTGTGCCACACATGGCGACACACCCTGAAAGTACAATAAGAAAACATTTATTTCTTGCCTTTCTTGACGATCCTCGAGTAGACGTCCGCCAGCATCTTCTCTCGGGTCTTCTCGTCGCGGTCTGTCCAGAAGGCGCCGATATGATGTTCGATGAACACCTCCTTCGACATCTTCTTGACTTCCTCGGCGATGAATGTTACTCCCTCGTATCTCATGACGCAACGTATGGCTCAATGCCATAGATGCCGTTGGCCTCAAGAACCGATGCCTTTTTTAAGGCAGGGGCAGTCGAACCAGTGGCCAAGGTCATAGTGAGATAGTTATTGGCGGAGTCGTAAGTAGCGGCGGTAACACCGTCGAGGACGGTAGTTGCCTCCTCAGCGATGAGGGCGCCATATTTGGCAGTAGCGTCGCCTTTGCCGAAGAACTCGACAACCTTGTAGTTGTTGCCGCTGGTACCGACCTTCTCCAAAGTCACAGGCATCAAGCCATAGACTGCGGTGTTGGCACGGAAATCAAGAGGCACAACGTCGAGGTTAATCATGTACTCCTCAACATCCTCGTAAACGACGTTGACAACAAGGCTCTCCTTGTCGCTTGCACCTGGGTGGTCGTTGCCACTTGGGTAAATGGTCACAGGAATACCAGCGAGGGTTTCGGTGCCATCGTTCAAGCCGTAGAGGTTGTTCATCTTGTCGATGAGGTACATGTCGAACACTTCCTCAACGTTCTTCAAAATCTCAGCACGGAGATAGTGACGGAACTTGTCGAGGGTGAGGGCATCGTTGCGGGCGCTCATGCCGTTGTAGTAAGTAGGACCATAGCCTACTTGAGAGGTCTGAGCCTCGCCACCGTTGGGCTCCCAGTTGATGATAGTGGGGAAGCCGTAGGCACGATTGGGCAGGTCGGCATGGCATGCGGAGCGGATAGCCTCGAGGTTCGAGTAGTCCAGCTTTACGCCATGCTTCATGAGAATGAGCGACTTTATCTTATCATAGTCGATCTCACACACAGATTTGCCGGTGAAGAATGAGTTGCCGGCACAAGTTCTAATTCTTGCCATATTATTATCTACAAGTTTGATTGTTAACAATTATTTCGAGGCTGCGGATGTCAATAGCATCTATCGGCTCGCTCACCTCCTCGCCATTAGGAGTGAGAGCTCCATAACGGCCGTAATCAAAGTTCTTGCTCATCGTATGGGGGACATACTCTGCAGCGCCATAACCCCAGTCGAAACGGGAGTCTTCCAACAAAACCTCTATCATCTTCTCGTAGATAGGCAACAAAACACGCTTGAACGAGGTCTCCATACGCTTCTCATTAGACCAGTCCTTCTTTGACGAGCACGCAATGATTAGGTTGAGCTTGGTCTTGTACTGGTAGTCACCACTATCAACAGTCACCACGTTGGGGGTCTGCAACGCAATCAAGGGGAACTTGACAGGCATGGAGGCCGAAGCCTTCGAGCGCACGTCAAGCATGTCCTTGATGTACTGGGCAGAACCAAACAAGTAGTTGATGCCGACACCTGTGACTTCCTCTGTCGTGCCGTCCGCTTTGGTCTTGGTGATGGTCACGGACTCTCCGACAGCATCAACCACACTCTTGAATATGTCCTCAATCTGCTGCATCGTCATAGATTGTACTGGTTAATGGGAGTTATCATGTTGACACGATAGAACACTTCATAGACGCTCTCCTGGGCCCACTCAATGAACTGCTTGTTCAACTTCACCATGTCATTCCACACTTTAACCATTCGTTCGCGTGGCGACTGATACTCGTTGGCAGACTTGAGGGTCACAAGTCCTGTGATGGTCATGGTCTGATTGGCGTCGCCCACAATCTTGAAGTAGATGTAATGGGCGAACGACAGACGCAGCTTGGAACACAACTCCTCGACCTGCTCGTCAACATAGTTCTCGTCAGCCTCTCGGTCGGCGAGATAGTCGGTGATGACTTGGGCCACACCCTCACCCACCATGGCTTCAAGGTACTCGTCCTGATACCGTTCGATGTAGGCGGTTATCGCCTCATCAACGGCAAAGGCATTGTTGTCGAGGTCGTCAGTTGGCTTTGCGTTCATGATCTGCAAAGGACCAACGTAGAAATATGAGCAATCTATGAGGTTCATATCAGTCAATCTTTACTTTTTGGTCTTCTTGGACGCTTTCTTCGGCGACTTGGTGTCGGCAGGCTCAACGTCTTTGCTGTCTTCGACAACCACGTCCTTGCCATCCTCCACCTGAACCGCCTCATCGAAGGGGGTAACGATAAGCTCCCCCTTCGCGATGCGTATTCTGTTCTCACGAAGAACGTTCTCAAGTGCTATACCTTCAATAACGTACTTCATAATCAAGATGCCGCCTTAACGGTAACGTTACAAACATCTTTGTAAGTGGTTCCACCTACTGTGATTGATGCGGTGATGACGGTAGTACCCGCTGCCACACCAGTCACAACGCCCTTGTTGGAGACGGTAGCCTTTGCTTGTGCGCTGGAAGCCCAAGTGACCGTGCTGCCCTCGGGGAGGACAGAGGCCTTGAGCGTCACAGTCTTGCCAACGGTTACCTCAGCCTCCGAAGGCTCGAGGACCACCATCGCTTTCACATCCTTCAGCTCAACGAAACTAATCTCGCCGAGAGCCTTGCGGATGTGGTTCTCTTGGAGGATCTTCGACATCGAAGCTCCCGAGACAGCGTAAATCTTTCCGTTAGCTGCGTCCATGATTAGTCAGCGGTGATAGCGGTTTTAACACTTGCAAGGTCACCGAAAGAGAACGCCCAAGGCATGTAAACTGGGAAGATAATCTCTTCCTGTGCGATAAGCGCAACGTAGTTCTTCAGCTTGGTGTCCACGTCCTCTGCCCACTCGAGAGTGAGAGCGGTGTAGTCGATGAGGTTTGCAGCGTTAGCGAAGTCACCAACGAGGTACTTGCCAACTGGGATGCTGTTCATCTCAAGAACTGGAATGCCGTTGATGTACTTAACACCGTTGTTGTTGACAACGAGGTCGAGGCTGCGGCCAGTGGTGTCCTTCTCTGCCATAATCTGATTTACGGTGATTGGGTTCAGCACGATAGCGGTTGGGCTGTACTGAGCATAGTTCATGACAGCGAAGATGGTGTTGATTACATCAGCACTGTTAGGATAAGCGATGCTCTTGTATGCGCCGCTGTTAACGGTACCGGTGATGTTGGCAGCTACGAGGCTCGAGCTGTAAGCACCACCCTTGATGAGGATCTGACGGTCGTTCATCTTCACTACAGGCCAAGTCTTGTTGAACGCGCTAACACCTGAGTTGGCGATAGTGATGTTCATGCCCTCGATGATGTCGGGCTGTGGGTCTGCGAAAGTGATGATAGTGTCGGCACCGCTGTTGTAAGAAGCAACAGAGTCAACGTCGCCAGCAGAGATGGTAACGATAGCGCTACCGATGATGGTCTCTACTGGAGTGCTGCCAGTCTGGTTGGCGATACCAAGAAGCTGGTCGCCACTGCCGTCACCGAAGAGGATGTTCCAGTCCTCAGCGAGGTAAACGCGGTCGGGAAGGGTAGCCAACAGATAAGAGCGCAGGAAGATGCGGCTCTTGAGCATGCGCTTGCTCACCTTGAGGTGAGTACCAACGCGTACGGTGTTGGCGGTAACCTCCTTCAGAGAGATGCTGCTCTCGGGGAGCTCGCCATTCTCAGTGACGTAGCGGATGTTGCGGTCAACACTTGCTACCTGACCGAAGGTGTAAGTTGGGAATTGGGGGTCGCCCTGGATGATGTTCAGCACGTCACGCATGTGCAACTTAGCAGGGTTGTACTTGCTGAAGTAGCGGTGATCCTGCTGGCTGATGAGGATAGTGCCGGTGTAGTTGGCAGTGTCGAGGCCGTTAGCGGTGATGCTAACGATGTCCTTCAGGCTGAAGCCCTCGAAAGCGCCAGACTTGCGGGTCTTGCCCTCTACGAAGTCCTGGAACTTCTCGCTGTCAAACATCTCGTTCAGCTTCTCATCGAACTTGCTGATAACTTCCATTGCGCCATTGCCACGCTCTTGAGCCTTAGCAATAACCTCCATGCTCTTCTTGAGCATCTCACGGAGCTCCTCATTGTCTTTTACGACCTGAGCGAACTTGTCGGCATCGTAGCCCTGCAACTTTTCGTTGATGGCTGCGAACTGAGCGTCCATGTCTTCCTTAGTGATGAGGCCTTCGTTAGCCTTGTTAACGACATCACACATCGAACCAAGGATGTTGTCCATGAAGCTCTTCTGCTCGGCGTCCTTGATGTTGTCAAGGTTGTAGCCGAAATCGGATTTCTTTACCTTCATAAGATGAAAAAATTTAAATGGTTAGTGATTGTCGAATGCAGCGTTGAGACCTCCAAAGAAAGTGCTCTTTGCGGCTTTCTCCTCCTCTTCCTCCTCTTCCTCGTCACGAGTGTCGTCTGACGGCTCGTCCTCGGTCTTCTCGGTGGTGGGAGCGGACTGCTCAAGCATGATACTCGAATTGTAAACTCTTGAATAGCAATTAGGGCAGAGAGCGTACTCGGCTATGTCTGCCAATGACTTGGTGACCATCTCCTCGTCAATCTTTCCGTCCATCTTGCTCAATACTGGGTCGAGAATGGCAAGCACGGCAGCGCGTATCTCGGGCCTCAGCTTGTTCATCTCTTCACGGACGATGCCGTCACGCAACCACTGGAGATAGCCGTTGGCCGCATCCAGCACCTGCTGCTCGAACGTGTAACGTTCTGCCTCGTCCCATACAAACTCTTGCCCACAATGGGGGCAAGTCACTACGACTGCGCCCTCGAGCGCCTTGTTCAGCATGTCAAGTCTCATTTCGTATTCTTTTAGGCGAGCATCCGAGTAGCGCATCTGAAGCGCACGACGGATGAACTCGATGTTAGCCCGCACGTCGCTCGGACTGTCGCTCTTGATGCCTACAAGGAAGGTCTGAGGGTTGCTGCCCCATGAGGTCAGCGTAGAGTACTCCCACATCTTCCACTCGAGGACCTTGCGCTTGTCGGTGCTGTCGCGCTTGATCGCCTGGACACCGATGGAGTGTTCCAACGTGCGACCAGCAGCAGCATACAGCTTGTAGTCCTCCAGCGTGTCGCGCCCAATCTGCTTGGAGAGGTTCAGCTGGCCAACCATCACGAGGTTGCCATCCTTCTCCTCACCGCTCAGTGGCACACCGAGTAACTGGGTCGTGTCATGGTTGAGGAACCATTTCATGCGACCGATGTTCTCCTTGAGGGTCTTGTTGAACGAGCCCGGCATTGAGATGTCATTCTGGGAGTCAACAACACCGATACCGTTGACAGCTACGGTCACGATACCTTTCTCTTCATCCAAATCATTCGCCTTCGTCTTGTACAGCAGGCGTTGATATATCTCCTTCATCTTCTTGTTGGGGTTGTTTAGGGTTAGAAAAATTCTTAATTCTCTCTATCTCGTCGGGGGTCATGGCCGTCACGAGCTTGTCGTAAAGGTCATCATCCACCCGTTCATATCCTTGCTGAGACCGCCAGTCATTCATGGTTATCAAGCCACACTCGAACTCCGTCTTGCAACGGTCGGTCACGAGCTTGTGAACCTCCTGCTCATCTCGCCTACCCTCCTGCAGACAATCCACATCAGAGAAGTCGGCGTCGAGGTACAGTCCTTCCACTTCAAGACCCAAGAAGTGGGTGAACTCGTTGCAGAAGCGCTTCACCATAGGAATGATGACAGACGAGTACACAGCCTTCTCGGCAGTAGACATGTTCTGGTATGTTGACTGGTCCTTACGCGGTATCAGCACTGGGGGAATGCCGTACACACCAGCTATCGTCACAGCGTCCGCCAACGTCTCATCGAACGGCTGGAGGTCACTAATCGAAAGGTTGGTGCGTATGAACGAGAGAGGCGCGTCGCTGATGCCGTAAGGGTACTTGCCATTGTCAAGACCATACATCTCGTTAGTCTGGTCGAGGATGGCTTTCTTCTCATCCTTTGTCAGCGCACGGCTGCCCATCTCGTCATGGGCATTGCTCACAAGCCAGCCAAGACCACCACGCTTGACGTATATGACGTTTCGGGCTTCATACACGGCGATGAGGTTGCTGATGGCCTTCATGCAAGACAGGAGTCTGCTCTTGGCCTTCAGAGGATCGCCAGCGAAGAAACCTAACGTATCGTCAGTGTCATGGAAGACGCAGCGGGGGTCTATAGGCTTGTGCCAAGTGAAATTCCCATAGTCGTGATAGTAGCACTTGATTACATCCTCAACGTCCGACATTCCGTAGATGTCGCCCATGGGCCGCTGGTACTCTATCTCGACATAGGGTGACTCAAGGCACACGAACTTGTCGCACCACTTGTACAGGATGTCCGCACCAGCGAATGCGTCACTCATCGCAGCCTTGATATATGAGTTGCCGGTGACGAGCTTGTATGCGAAGTGCTTCCACAACGTCTCATACCAGGTCTCGAAGGCATTGGGCCTAACGAGCATCTGATTGATCTCCTTGTTGCGCCACACTACGCTGTCGTCCTTGAAGCGACGCAGCACATACTTCGCACCTGCGGCACGGCTGGCGATGAAGTTCACCGGCCAATATACCTCGGGCACGGAGTTGAACAGCTGCACGAAGTTGGCATTAGCCACGAAAGGCTGTGCCACCTCACGCATTATCTGGTAAACACGCTCTGTGCTTACGGTGCTGGTGATGGGCGCCGACTCAGGAACTGCAGTCGCGCTCTTGGTTCTGAATATCTTCTGGAGTATTCCCATGTGCTTGCCGTCGTTTATAAACAACTCGTTAGCAAAAGTACACACAAAAGAAAACGGTTTCCCAAAACTCTGAAATCTTGAGAAACCATTTCGGCAGATTATTGCGCTATTTTGTGCCTAATTGGCTGATTTAGAAAGCAAAACAACGATTTTAATAATTTTATTCTCGTAGTCACTTAACCAGTCTGAGGTTTTGCGTTGTGGCTGGGAATACATAGGGATAAGCGTGCTTGCGGACGTATTTGGCATGGATGTTCGGTGTGCAGATGGCAAGTCCCAGACGAGTGTCATAGTAGAGGAATGTCCTTTTAACCCAACGGCTACTCCTCCATCCTTCCTGTGACCTTGTCACCACCTCGTCACCGTGGTGAATGTAGTGACTTCCACGCTTAATCACGAAGTCCTTGAATTGCAGCCAGAACTTGTCCTCACTGTAGAGCTCGGTCACGTCGGTGTTATTATTATTATCATCATCATAGTGCCAAATGTGATAGACAGCAATGTCTTCAAGTTCGCCGACCTCAAGGTGGTAGGCATACTCGGTCCCGAAAGCGTGGTCAAAGGAGTCATCCTCAATGTGGACATCGAAGGTGGCCTCAAGGTCAACCGTGAAGTTGTCAATCTCAATCTCCATTGCACAGGTCTTCTCGTCCTCGTCCTCGGGATTGAAACCGTAATCCATAATGCACTCGTAAAGTCTCTCGTAGAAATCGCTTGGCAGCTTAACTGAATTTTTCATAACTTCTTGAATTTAAATTGTTTGACATTTATTTCTTTACACTGTAAAGTTAATACATTTTTGGCAAAGTCGGTTCATTTTTTCGCCGTTTTTTATCGCCTTAACTTTTGCTAACTCATTGATAATCATCCGTGCTTACACATTCCTCACGATGTATCTCGCCAACCCCGACAGCACAGCCGAGGCACCGGCACTCTCATCGGTGGTCTGCTCGTTGTAGTCCAGGACATCGGCAATGAACTGGGCATACTCGTCGCCACCCTCGGGGTTGATGTGGATATGACTGCGCACCCAGTCGCTCATCGCAGCGATCCTCGTGCGCTGGTCGGTGCCCATCTTCACCACGTTGACGTCAATGTCCTTACGCAGCTCACGCACCATCGGGAAGTAAGCCTGCTGACACTCGGCAATGCAGATGTCTGCCGGATGCAGATGGACAATCTCCTTAATCTCCTCCTCGCCCTTGACCTCTTTCGTCAACGCATCGACGAGGTGCCAGTTGTCACCGATGCGCCCCACCTCTGCGAGGACGAGGCGACCGCCGAAGTTAGGCAGGAAGTAGACAATTGTCTGCTCGTACTGGTATGTAGTGGCTGGGTTGTAGTACTTCATGTCGCTCTCGTTGTATGTAGAACGTTTCCTTCCCATGCTGAAGTCCGTGTACTGCTGGCGCAGCAAGTCGAACACTCCGTAACGTAGCGTGTCACTGCAATGGCCGTGCGCCTCATACTTCTGCTTCGTGACTGGGTTGGTCACCTTCGTCTTCGCTATCGCTCCGTTCTCATCCTTCTGCACGGCTTGGTAGTCATCAATGGATGTCTTGCACTTGCTGTCGATGCAGATGGCGACCTTCGGCACTCTGCCATCCCACACGGCATTTATGAACTCGCCAGTAGTGGAGACACTCGGGTTCTTCTTACCGATGCAGTCCTCGACGGTGAAGCCTTCCTTCTCAAGCTCGTCAATGACGAGGTCGAAGAACGAACGGTTCTTCTCGTCGATGGTGTTCTTCGCCTTGCCCGAGGCATCGCCATGCAGATACACCTTGTCGGTGTAGTTGTACTTGCGCAGCTTGTCGGCTATCACACCAGCTGCTTTCCTGGCACTGTTGTTCGGTGACTCTATCGGCAGCTCATCGAACTGCGTAACTTGCTGAACATCGTCGGGCTTATACTCTTTTTGGAAGAACGTTGCTGTGACGTAAGGCAGAACGTTGGAGTCCATGCTGACATGGATAGGCAACTCGGGGTTGTAAGGGAATGATCCGCACACCGTACCGGGGTTGAAGGCAGGGAAGAACTCTGCACCGGTGCGTATGTGTCCCCACTCGCCGAGGGCATAGACCCGATAATAGTCGGGGTCATGTATCCTGTCATGCTCAAAGTTCGCAATGGCTTGGTGGTCGTAGTAACCATAGCGCCCATCAGGCGAGCCAACCACCCAAAAGTTGTTAAGGTAGGTTGACTGAATGACCACTGTGTCGGGTGCGTGTTCCTCGAACTCCCCAGTCTTGGGGTTGAGTATCTGCTTTGCGCTGTTCATTTTCACCGACTTCACCTTGCTCAACGAGGCATCTATCGGCTGGCCTCCCATAAGAACCACTTGAGGGACGTCGTGCCATTGCTCCCTGTCGAACCAATGACGTTTAATCCAATGCTCCTCGCTGATAGGGTTGAAGGCTGCTATTATCTGCTGCCCTTCCATACCACGAAGACGCAGACGTATCTGCTTGAAGTCGCTCTCGTCATACTCACTGAGCTCATCAAGGAACACTCGCTTGTAGTTTGATATACCCTTAATCTTCTCGGGATCATCCAAACCGCTGAAGTCAATCTTCGCTCCGTTGTTGAACACGATGCTGTTCTGCTTGAAGCGACACTCTTGCGCCATTCCCTTTATTCCGTTGATGGCAGCACGGAAGTCTGCATAGATGGTCTTCTCTATCGAGGCGCCCACCTTGCGCATGATGAGAGTGTTTGTCCTTTCCTCGTGTGTCCTTATCGACAACACCTGTGCTGCGCTGAAGGACTTACCGCTGGACGAGCCACCATAAAGCACGATGAAGCGCACGCTTGGGTCTTGCGTGTACTGCATCAGGTAATAGCCGTTTGGCGACAACAGTCCAGGTCTTACGTTAGCCATTCTGCTCGTCGTTGGGTTCGTAGAGAGTGTCGCCCTTCGGTGTTGTCGGCATGTTGCCAGTTATGTTGAGGTTCTTGGTCTCGGTGTAGATGCCTGCCAGCTCCAACAAGAACTTGCCGGCTGTAACATCTCCTTGCTGGGCTTTCCTTCCCATTCCCATGAAGATCGCCATCATGTTGTTGGCGTCCTCTGTAGGAAGGTTAAACTCCTCGTACACCTTCACGAGTCCTGGGAGCATGTTAGCATCGAGGAACATGAGAGCATACTCGACCATCTTGTCCTTCATCTTCTCTTGCCACTCCTTGATGCGTTGAGCTTTCTCCTTCGCAGCATCTACTCCTTTCTGCTGGAACGTCCGTTGGTCTTCCATTGAAAGCCTACCGACTCGCCCTATATTCGCCTTGAATTCGGGTGACATCTTGTCTTCAGATAATCTTTCTCCTTTCTTCGGCATAATCATCAAATTAAAAAAACCGCCCCGCCGAAACGAGGCGGTCAAACGTCAAACAATCTACTCATCGAACAGGGATGCCACTCCCTGACGGATGGTTTTATAGTGCAAAGGTAGCGAGAAAATGTTCTCATCCACCGATTGCTCGAAATTGTCGTGCGGTCTCACTCGGTTGGAGTAGTGCAGGTCGAGGCGCTCATACTTGGCCACCTCGTCGCAGAACTCACGCACCGTGTTCCGCTCGGGGTTGCGGATGTTCACCAGCTGCCGCTCCTCGCCTATCGACTTCACGAAGCCGTCAAGCACGTCGCTTATGAAGGTGAAATGCCGCACGTTCTTTCCGCCGTTGAAAATCGTGCATGGCCCATTGAGGATATTATACAGCAGAGTCCCCCTTCTCGGGTCAGGACCATACACGTTGTGCAGTCGCACTCCAACGGACTTCGGGCAGTAGGCCATGGCGAACTGCTCGTTGAAATGTTTCGTCATGCCGTACATGGACGTGGTGTTGCAAGGGTTCGCCGTGCTGCTGGAGGCATAGACCAGCCTCACGTCGTGCCGATGGCATGCAAGAGCCACCTTCATGAAGGCCCTCACGTTCTCTCGCTCTATCACGTCGAGTCGGTTGTTGAAGACACTCGTCTCGGCTGCGAGGTGGAAGACCACGTCAATGTCGTCGGTCATGTAACGCTCTATGTCGGCTGCGTCATCTCCGTTCTCCCTGTCGATGCGCACGACTTGGGAGAAAGTCTCGAGTCTACGGCAGAGCTGCTTTCCGATGAAACCTTCACTGCCGGTAACAATTACTTTCAATACATCTGGGTGCTGCTGGCTCAAAGTTCTTTACTTGACCAGATCGTCAAAGAGTCCCGGCATGCGTGGCTGCAATGCCTCGTGTTCCTCCTTGAAGAACTGTTCCCGTGTCTTTCCCATCTTACGACCCTTTCGGGTGTGGATGTCAAACGTGTACTCAGGAACCTGCAGCGGTTCCCTTCTCGCATCGTCGAGGGCATCAAGCACCCTTCGGTCGGTGAGGCCCAGCTTGTCCACCGCAAGGTTGTTGAGGTGGTCGGCATCTCGTGACTTGTAGCACTCGCAGAGCAGTATTATCGCCTTGCCTAAGTAGATGCGGCCTTTCGGCTCCTTGCTTCCCTTGTTCACCAGCTCATAGCCGTTGTGCAGTGCGTCAATCTCGTGGGTGATGAGTCCCCAGCAGTCCTCGGCGCTTATGGTGTAGAGTCGTTTCCACACATAATTGCCGTATCCCGACTGCCAGAGCTCCACCCCGAAGAAGGCGGCTACAACGACATCATTGCGTCGGATGCTCTTCTGCAATGCGCTGGCGCACTCGTAGAAGTCATAGCCGTTCTTTGTTCTCAGTGTGAAATGTCCCATATTTTTATGTAAAGTTAATCATTTTTAGCGAGAAAAAGGCTGTTTTTCAACGCATTAACGTTATTTTAACCATTAATATGGGAATGCCGCACTGATGTTGTACTGCACCATCGACTTCGTTTTGTCTCGGCCGTTGTTGCCTTGACCCTTCAGTCTGATGGCGTCACCGAAGTATTTCCGCATGAGAAGGATAGAGCGCTGCTCTTCCTCCTGGTTGCGGATTGCCGACAAGCCTCCAGCGTTCACGAAGGTGGATTTCTGCTCGAAGTTATACCTGAGGTCGGTCAGCACCTTCCTCTCGGTGTACTTGATGTAGCAGCTAATCCAAAAGTCCTCTTTGAGTTTGAGCTCGTCATTCCACCAAGTGTTCTTGTTGTAGCGCACTCCGTAGGAGCATCCCGTTATCATCTTGTCGAGGGCGAGGTATTCCGTCTCGTCGTACATCACTGGGGAGATGCGAGAGGTGAACCCGAACAGGTGCACGTCAAGCATGCACGCCATCTCGTAGAGGTCGGTGATGATGGACGTGATTTTCTTCCTGTCCTTGATGCGTGCTGCCTCTCCCTTCTCGACATAGAGCTTCTTGCAGGCGTGCACATCGTCATCCAGCATGAACAGGTCACGGAAGTGCTTCGCCATCCAGTTGCGTTTGGGAATGAGTCCCACGATGTCGTCGGGGTGCGTCACTATCTCACAGTCGGGGTTGAACTCCTTGTAGAGGTCAGCCTGCGACTTCGCCACGCAGATAATGGGGGCTTCCACCAGGTACTTGGCGAACACTCTGTCATGCCTCTTGTGGCTCGGGATTACTATACGCAGTGATCGCATCGCGGAAATCTTTAATGGAAATCACATTACTCTTGCTCACCTTGCCCGTCTTGTACGAGCGCATGTGCTGCATGTCGAGTATCTCCCTCAGCCAGTTGGAGTCAACTTCGTTAGAGCTCTGAATGATGAACAACTCGTGCTTCTCGTCGTACTTCGGTATCAGCGGATACACTGCGGAGTCGTTGTCCATCGCGTCAAAGCGCTCACGGAACTTGTCCTTGACCTTCGGCGGCTCGAACTCCATGCCCCAGTCGGCGAGTTCGCTCTGGAACTCTGCCCACTCGTTGGCGATGATGTCCTTGTCGTCCTCGCCGTAGTTGATGTTGTCCTTGGCGGCATACTCACGGAGTTTCTTCGGGGGAGTGTCGCCTGGCAGCACCTTGCACGGCACGGTCTTGTATCCAAGTTCCTTACATGCGCGAAGTCTGAGGTTTCCGCACACGGCGACATACTTGCCCTCCATGTACTCCACCACGATCACTTCGCGGAGTTCCAGCATCTCGGGACATTCCTCTATGGAGCGTCGGGTCGCGTCATAGCGTTCCTTCTTCACCAGTCGGGGGTTGCGTGGTAGTCCCGGGACTTGTCCCTTGTTCGATGTGATAAGGGACACATCAATCTCTTTTCTTACCATTGCTTTTTGAGTTCAACAAATTAATAAAACAACAAAACTTCTCTCAAGCAACTCATCCACCATGCCGCATCCGCCACGAGAGCCTGTCCTTGACCAGCTGCTCGATGTTCTTGCACCCTTGCTGTTCAAGGGCGAGTGCGGTGTCGATGATGATGTCGGCGGCTCGTTCCTCCCTCTCGCTGAACTCATGCTCCCAGTTGGTGCATGGGTCACCGTTGTGCTCCTTCTCCACGAAGCCTTTCGTGAGGTGGAGTGGAGGCCTTCGCCAGTCACAAGCGTCAAATCTCCTCCATCGTGTGCTTATACGGATGCTCATAGCCCGTGGAGAGGTGTGCCGGTTGATTTCCTGCCGACGCATCAGGTCTTGATGCAGCGATTTGATCAACTTGTTCAATGTAATCATTTAATCGGTTTTTTAAGAGTTGCGGTTAGGGGTTGTGCCAACTAAGGCGGTCTTATGATAGTCATAGTGGTGGTCATTTCTGCACTTCGACGAGGGCCTCGATGATTTTGTCCATGTCGGGCTGCGTAATCACAACCTTATGGCGTGTCCCTCTCTTGTGCTCGGTGAGTACATAGAAGTCGGGCTGTCCCTGAGTCCCTGGCTTGCGGTCTACGGAGTACTGGCGTATGCCGGCTTTCACCCAGACCGTCTTCTTGATTTCGAGTCTTGTGTCCTGTTGTTCCATGTGCTGTCGGAATTTTAGTCATGCCTTCAATTTCAAGTCCATCTTCTCTAACATCTGCTCCAGCTCGTCAACGTTGCGCTCACCGAGGAACTTTATCTTCAGCAGTTCCTTCCGTGAGAGTGCCGTGAGGTCTCGCAGAGTCTCTATACCCCGTCCCTTGAGTATGCGTAGAGTGTGCGCCTCCATGCCGAGGTCTGCGAGTGGTGCCTTCAGCAGCTGCTCCATGTGGAGTTCGTTGCCGTTGAGCAGGTCTTCTATCGTCAGTTCCATTTTGACACTTGCATCAGTTTGATGGCATCGGTCATTTTCTGCTGGTACGAGGGGTTCTGCTGAAGGAAGAAGCAGACGGATGCGAGTATCAGGTTTCTCACCTGCTCGTTGACTTGCATCATTGCTGCGATGCAGGTGGAGAGGTCTTCCTCTCTCTGCTGGTCGCCCTCCTCTTTGGAGTTCATCATCATCATTCCGTCGCCCTCGGCTGTCCTGCCGATGCAGACGATAGTCGGCACCACGGTAGTGATGTCCTTGAAAGTCTTGTTTAAATCTTCAAGTTCCATATCTCAATTTTATTTTCGTCTTGGGCGCGAGTCCCCATTTCATACGGATCTTGTCGCGCTTTATCGACTCGTTACGTTTCTCGGTTATCTTTCTCCACATTTCCGCCTTCTCCTCGTCGGAGAGCTTGTTGAAGTTCTCCCTCATCTGCTTGTCGCGAGTGATGAGGTATAGGTTCTCAAGCACGCAGTTGGTGGTGTCGCCGTCCTTGAACTGGACATTGTAGCCTTTGGGGATAGAGCCGTAGGCTTGTTCCCACAGCCATCTATGCTTGGGCATCATCCTGCGTCCGTCATCGGGTTTTATCCACCAGTATCTGCGTCCTTGCTTGTCCGCAGTCCTCAGCATCTCGTAACCAGGGGGACGTGTGTTGTGTGGTGTTCCGTCGAACTGGTTCTTCGCTGCGTTGCGCATACCTTCCTCGCTCATGAAGTGCGCCCATTTCTTGCCCTTGTTGAATGGCGTGTGGCCTTTCTTGAACTGGTTCTTCTCTTTCTGTGTCTTGGCGAACTCGGGAGTCTTGGAGATGCGGAGTTTCATGGCCTTCATCTGGCATGCCCTTCTGGACCTGTGCAGGAACTGCGAGCAGTACTCATTGGAATGGTCGGGGTAGATCTTCCGTAGGAGGTCAATCTCCTGTTGCGTCCATCTGGGCATATTTCTTGTGCAGTTTAGCGATTATACCGAGTTCTCTGCCATACATCTTCGGCATCGATGACCAGTCATCGACCTTCTTGATGGCGACTATCACTGTTGAGTGGTCTCTGTTCAGTGCCTCGCCAGCCTCTGTCGTGCTCATGTGGAGGGTGTAGCACAGCAGCCAGCAGGCAATTGACCTCGCGTCGGGCAGAGGTCTTACCCTTTTCGTGGAGAGCAGAGCCTCGACGGTCACACCGTAGCTCTCTGCCACGTCATTGATTATGCTTGTTGCGTCTGTCATATCTCGTTTCTTCTTATCACCGCTGTCGCGATGTAGTTGTGATACTTGAGGTTGATTGTCACTTTCGCCCATTCGGGACGGTGGCTGTGGAGCCATTCCCTGCAGTCGGTGAGCATCTTGCGTTGGCTCACGCACTCGTTCCATTGCAGAGGGGGGTATATAGTCGCGAAGGCTCCGTCGCTGTCAGTTATCATGAAGTAGGGTCTTACCATAGGGCTAATATGTCATGCAGGTAGCTTTCTCGTTCTCAAATTCGAGAATGACCTCTGTGTCATCTCTCCAGTCCATACCGTCCTCAACAACCCTCACTTGGTCTGAAATTCCCACCAAGCGGTAGAGGTCATTGAGGTATCCGTCTTCAACGTCTTCCCAGTCTTTGACCATGAAGATTTCAGCGTCCTTCGGGAGTCTCTTCAGTTCTGTTATTGCTTCTGCTACTGTCATTGTGGTTCTGGTTAAAAAAGGCTGGATGACGAGACAATTAACTTCATTTTACTAACTACGGATTAATACTAAAAAATTTAGACATCCAGCCTTTCGGTTATTCAAATCATAAAATCTTGGCACGTCACTGCGAAATTAGTCTCGAAGTTCTCTATGCCATGGAAACAAGGGTACCGCTTACACATCGAGCAGTCTACACCCTCTCGGTGGATCGGGTTGTGCTGCTGGTGGTCGCTGTGGCTTTTACGTCGTCGGTAGTCTCGGCTACTGACACGCTTTACAATGATATAGTCCTCGTCATTATAGCCCGTCTTCATAAGCGTGTATTGAGTCCTCGACGGTGACGATGTCCCTGTATGGGTTAAAAAGTTCCTGTTGAGCTCTCAGCCTTTCTTCCTCTCGGTCATTCATATAGACTGCGAGGGTTATGATGAAGGCGAGGAAGGTCACCGACACAAGCACAAGCATGAACAAATCGGTGTCAAATTTCTTCTTCATTCCTCACCTCCTTCAGTTGCTTGATTAGTTCATCAGCAATATGGATAGCATAGCCAACATCATTACTCATTGACTCACCATATAGTCCTCCAGACGAGGCAAACCCAGCAAGAATGTCTTTGGCAATCTCATAGCGGCGTTGCTCCCACTTATTGCTTTCATTGACATGTTCAATAAGTTCTTTGCGTGTCATTCCTCGCCTCCTTGTATTGGTTTTTGTGGTCCGAAAGCAAAGTTTTTGAGAGCCTTGATAAAATCTTCTTTACTTTCGTACCAGTTACTGTCAATGCGATACACTCGCTTGGACTTGCCAAACTTAAAACCTTTCTTCTTGGTGATGTTGCAAAATCCAAGCCGTCCGCTATCATCGGCATATACCGATTGATGCTCGTTCTCCATGCTCAAATGCGACACAAAATGGAAAGGTATCTTTTTAACTTCGTCGTAGGTCATTCCTCGCCTCCTTCCATTAATTCAGGATTGTCGTGGATATTGCCGATGACTTCAATGTATGATTCATCTGCTCTGTCGTCACTAAAGTTAAGCAAACCACTACAACTACCGCAATCAAGTTTGTGTTTAAATCGGAAGGCACAATCATCATCATCATAAAAGATTTCACACCTATCCGCAAAATCTCGTACAGGGCAACCTTCTATATGGACATTTTTGCGTGTCCATAACAGTATATCTCCCTCATAGATTTCCTCGCCGTTCTTATCGTACAAGCCAGTGAACTGACCGATGGTATTATGATTTACTGGCGTATATAGCATATTATAACCATTGCAATCCTTGATATAATTCTCAGACGCATCTTTTTCTGTCATAATACAATGCCACTCCTTGAACTCGTTTCTAAGCCTGGCGTAATAACCATAAACCCACTCGCCGTTATCACATCGCTTGCCTCTGAATTTAATCGTCCTCATCCTTCACCTCCTTTCATTGTTGCTTGAGGCAACGGCAACCAGTGGGTGATATCACCTAACCATTTCTCACAAGGTTGCCACTCATCGAATGTATATTCATAAAAACCTGTGTCGGTGTACTCACCATCTGTTATAAAAACAAGTTCTTTATTTGGCGGCAGTTCATCCTTCACCGAAATCCAATGCGGAGCAAGCATCTCATAAGCGAAGTTCAGCGCAACCACGTCATCGGTGGTGCATTTTCCACGAAATTCGCAGAACTGGTCAACAAGTTCCTTCTGTGTCATCACTGCCTCCCTTCTTTATCTGTCCAATCGCAAGCCCGGCAAAAATGCCGACAACGTAACATATGACTGCGATTATGATTGTGTCTGTTATGCCCATATCACTCTCCTTTCATGTGGCTGACAATCTCCTCCAGTTTGTCCGCATCCTCGGGGTTGAAAATGAACTCGTCAAAGTCTCCGTAACGGCTGCTATGGCCGAAGATGTATTTAACAGCGTGCCACAGCCTTTTCCAAAATGGCAACTTGCAGAGGTGGACGCTCATGTACACCACATCCTCATCGGTAAAGTAACGGAACACCAGCTGATGCTCCACGTTTTCACACTCGCAGATTAAAATCTCGTTTGTCATTTTCTCTGTCATATTCTCAATGTTTAATGGTTAGTCAAATGAAAAGGCGGCCGAACTATTAACCGTTTTTTACTAATACTTGTTTATTACTATTTTTGTGACCGCCTTTCTCATCAGACTGGACAAGGTGGGTACCACTCCTCGAGTTCCCTCTCGTGATACCACAGCTCGCCAATCTTGTAAATGGGTAGCTTGTTGATGTTGATGCCTAAACACTCAATGGTCGCTTCACGGCCGCCGAGCATGACAACATCACCAACTTTGTACTTGTGATTCATTTCCTCAAGTTCTTGAAGAATTTCACAAGCAGGTAGACAAGCACTCCCGCCCAGGTGATGAATGATCCGAGCACCATCACAAGAAGCAGGGCGAGTGTCTTGAAGTTCATTCTGCCCTCATCCTTCAAATCAGAGTAGATGGACGAGAACAGCAGCAGGTTGATAACCATACCTGCGACATAGAGTCCGATAAAGAGTACCATAGTCAATCAGTTTATAAAGTGAACAATCAGTCCAATCACACCGGCAATGGCAAAACCGACGAGAACAAGAACCAGGCAACATGCCACGGCACGTTGCTCGCCCATGGGGTTGACAGTATCAGGTCTCCCGTCAAATGTGTAGTCAGTCCTCTCTTCCATACCTGTTGACTTCGTTACGCATAACATCAATGGTGACGTCAGCCTGAGCCTTCGCCTTGATGGCAATCTGCTTCGGTGATGCCTTCAGTTTTCCGAGGACGACCGAGCGTCGGTCTTGGAGGACAAGCAGTCGCACCAGCTCCCAACGGCGGCGCTCCCACATCCTCTCCTCTAATGTCTCGTTATCTATCACAGGACGAGGTGTGCCAATCAACGGCTCGTCCTTAACTCTTCTCTTTTTGAAAATTCCCATAATATTCAGTCTTTTGATTTTCTTTTGTTGTCATCTTTCAAGTACCAGGGAAGGTCTTGGCTGTCCCTGAATTTTTTAAGCGCAGCCTTCTGCTCTTTTTTTTTCTGCTCTTGCTCCTCGGGGGTGAGTCTCTTCTTGGTGAGGTATGTGCGTTTCCTCTCAAGACCCATCCTCATGGTAAGCAGATTTATCGAGTTGGCGGTGCATCCGTAGTCTTTGGCGATAGCGGAAGGCCCCTCGCCGTTCTTGTAACGCTTGGCGATTTCCTCCTTCTGCTCGTCGGTCCACGTCCTGCGTTGCTTGGTTGTAGTCCTGAGTGTGAGAACCTGTGGCTTGGGTTTAGGTTCAGCCTTCGGTTTAACGACTGGCTTCACCTCGACGCGGAAAACGTCAAGCAATGCGCTGAACTCATCAATGTCCTTGAACTCCCAGTTGGCGGTCTCGATGGAGAACACACCGTCATAGAACTGGACACGCAACTTGTCGTTGCCTCTGGAGTAGAATATCTCTTCCACGGTTATATCGTTTGGTAGTGCTGTTGTCTTCATCTCAGTTGTAGTTGATTTGTCTCTGCTTTGATAATGCCCTTATTACTTCCTGTATTGCAGCAACCCGCCCATGTAATGAATTGATGTAATCCTCTATCTCTTGAGCGTTAGAAGCCACGTAATAACCTTTGGATGTGGAAACCAGTCCGGCAATCATGTCATTGGCACGGATGTGGTTGATGATTTTTCTCAGTCTCGGGCCGTCGAGCTTGTAACCCTGAGCCCGCATCTTCTTGATGATCGTCGAGCCGGCAATACTGTTGTTCTTGCCTAACTTGGTACTCAACCCCCAACGGACGAGAGGGAGTAGTGTTTCCCTCTCGTAGTCGGTCAAAGGTTGGGTTTGTTCTTCAAAACCCTGTATCATTAGAATGCGAGTTTTTTGCCATCGGTGTCATAGCCGAGGGCGAGCAGTTTCTCTTTGATTTTCTCTTGCTTCTTGGCGAGCTTGGCGGCATATTCACCTTCAACCTCGTCAACCTTGTCTTTCGCCCACTCCTGTAGGAGTAGTGACTGGCATTGCTGGAGGTCGGCGCTCCAAGTCACATCAGAGCCACCAAGCACCTCTCTCATGTAGTCACGGCGAATGCGGTTGCAGAGTTCCTTGTTCTCAATTACAAAATCGAGAAGTGATTTCTTTTGGTCATATCCGACAACTCCACATTGTTCACGGAACTTGTGAGAGCAGCAACGCAACAGTAAAGCGAAGAATATGTAACCCTCATTCGGGGAGAGATTACCTTTAGACAACTCATCTGGATCCATTCTGTTGAGAAGCTCACGCAACTTGTTCGCCTTGTTCTCGGCACTCTTGCGGATGTTGTCTCGGTAGGTATTCACCAGTTGCATGGCATCCACTTGCTCCTTGTTCTCGCCCTCACTCTCTTTCTTCCACTCGAAGTAGCGAGTAGTTATCTCGGTGCCTCTCCAACCAGCATCTACGAGTAGGCAGCGATACACCTCGTTGTTGGCGAGTTTCTCTTGCAGCCGTTCATCGTCCTCACGGTAGTTGGAGTAACGCTCAAAGATTTCCTCTTTCTTGACTATCTTGTAGCCCTGTGCCTTGATTGCGTCAAGAGTGGGCTGGTAGTCTTTGGCTCTCTCTATTGACCAGGGTAACTGGTCTTGTGTCACAACCACGGTCTTGCCGGTCTCGAGGCTCTCACCTTCCTTGACAAGCACGTTGGCATTGTCCTTCACGATTTGCATGAGCCATGAGGCGGGTTTGGCATTCCACCTCTCTCGGTTGGTGCAAGATGCGTTGTGGGGTTTCATCTCGTAGAACAGGCAACCCACATTGGCATCGTTGAACGGACATTTCTCGCAGTTGGTGTTGCAAGATCCCTCAAAGTCGTTTGGCCAGTCGGCTCGTTCAATGAGCATGAACAACTCATCGGTGAAGCGCTCGGCATCGTCCATAGTGATGGGGTCGGTGTCGTCGCCAATCTCCTCCTCATCATATTCATTGTAGAATTTCTTCTGGTCTGCCTCGGTGAGTTTGGCTATGTGCATGGCTGCACCGATGTTCATCCAGCCTTTAGTAACCCATTTCTTGAGCTCAGGCAACAAATTGTCGAGTTTGATGCGCTCTGCGATGAAACGCTTGGACTTGCCGAAGCGCAGGGCAATCTCCTCAACACTCTTGCCGTTCTTGTGTAGTTGGCCGAAAGCGAATGCCTCCTCAATGGGGTCAACGTCCTTGCGCTGGAGGTTCTCGGTAATCATTGCGTCGAGGGCATCCTCGTCGTTCATCTCCCTCACGATGCAGGGAATGGTAGTAGTGAACTTGGGAACGTTCTCAAGGTTCAACTTGAATGCCCTGTAGCGACGCTCACCGCAGACAATCTCAAAGTGACCGACTGGGTCTTTGTCGTTTGCCTCGATGGGCCTCACGGTGATGGGCTGGAGTAGCCCATGTTGCAGAATGTTGTCTGCGAGTTCCTGGAGCGCCTCCTTGTCGAAGGTCTTGCGAGGGTTTAGAGGACTTGGCTCTATGCTCGCCAGCGGAATGTTTTTAATCTGTTCCATTTCTTAAAGAATTAAAGTTTGACTTGTATTTATTATTCGGGGTCTTTCTCTTCGACCCATTTCCATTGCAGTAACTTGTAGGGGTCATGGCCGTTCTCGACCGCTATCTCAAATGCCAGTTCCCTGTCATCGGTGTGGGTTTCGATGGTTCGCATCACCCATTCACCTTTTTCGTTCCTTACTCCGAATGTTAGTACCCACATAAGCAGTTAATTTATTGGTTTCTACTGTAAAATTAGTTCAGAAATAACAAAGTCGGTTCTGATTTTCGCCGTTTTTGAGCCGTTCCAACGTAGTTTAACGTGTTGTTTCTTAATCTTTTGGCGGTTTAACGTTTTCTGACTCAATCTCCATCTCGTAGCAGATAATCTCGTGGACGTTGTGCATTATCGGGTATCCATGCGACTTGCAATACTCCTCGCAGTTGATGATGCTGGCGTTCTTGGCCCTTT
>Ga0247611_10000897_pt1 | contig 56976 bp, 57 predicted proteins | sample 177DNAGHGhighgp2_FD_192422 | JGI IMG/M metagenome (GOLD analysis project Ga0247611, IMG submission 192422) | Sheep rumen microbial communities from Palmerston North, Manawatu-Wanganui, New Zealand - 1770 DNA GHGhigh gp2 | ecosystem: Host-associated > Mammals > Digestive system > Stomach > Rumen... | reverse complement strand
CAAGAACCTATCCCTGGCGCGTGTTTGCCGTGAGCGAGCAGGACACGGAGATGCCAGTCAACAACCTCGTCTATACGCTTGCCTCCCCTAACGAGATTGGAAAGACCGACTGGATCAAGCCCGGAAAAGTGGCTTGGGACTGGTGGAACGACTGGAATCTGCGAGGGGTCAAATTCAAGGCAGGCATCAACACCGAGACCTACAAATACTATATTGACTTCGCTGCCCGCTTCGGCCTGCAATATATCGTGCTCGATGAAGGATGGTATGACTCTTCAAAAGGAGACATCATGAATCCGATTGCCGACATCGACCTGTCTGGACTCATCGCCTACGGCAAGGAGAAGGGCATCGACATCGTACTTTGGACCGTGTTCAACGTGCTCGACGAGCATCTTGACGAGGCTTGCCGCAAGTATTCAGCAATGGGTGTAAAGGGTTTCAAGGTCGATTTCCTCGACCGCAACGACCAGACTGCCGTTGAGATGGCTGAGCGTATCGCCCGACATTGTGCCCAGCACAAGCTCTTCCTCGACTATCACGGTTTCTATACACCTACCGGATTGAGCCGTACTTTCCCGAATGTCCTGAACTACGAAGGAGTCTTCGGCATGGAAGAGTGCCGATGGGCAAAGAAAGAGACCGACATGCCTTTGTACGACGTGACATTTCCGTTCATCCGAATGATGGCTGGCAATGTCGACTTCACACCAGGTGCCATGCGCAACGGAACGCGAAGCAACTGGGTAGAGTGCTACGAAAAGCCGGTGTCAATGGGTACGCGGTGTCATCAGGCAGCCTGCTATGTACTGCACGACTCGCCATTCACCATGCTCTGTGATGCCCCCACTAACTATGAACGAGAACCCGACTACACGAAGTTCATCGCCTCGATTCCCGTTGTCTGGGATGAGACGCGCGTGCTACAGGGCGAAATGGGCAAATACATCATCGTCGCCCGCCGACTGGGTGATGTGTGGTACGTGGGCGGACAGACCTCATGGGATGAACGCGACGTGGAGATTCCGCTGTCGTTCCTCGGTGAAGGCTCTTACACGACGACCCTGCTGACCGACGGCATTAATGCCAGCCACGACGCACAAGACTATCAACTGGACACCCAGTTCCATCATAACGGCGAAAGACTGACCATCCACATGGCTTCGGGAGGCGGCTTTGTGCTGAAGTTAGTGAAACTTACCATTGTCGATCATTTCTAAAAACAACATCAATATGAAGAAACTCATCATCTTATCGCTGGCAATAGCCATGATGCTGCCAGCATCAGCTGCCAAGAAGAAACAGCCGGCATCGGCAGGCTATCCCATCTCGCCCGTGCCGTTCACGCAAGTGAAGGTGGCAGAGAAGTCGTTCTGGGGACAACGGCTGGAGGCAAGCCGCACCGTTACCATCCCTCTTGCCTTCTCGAAATGTGAAAGTGAGGGCCGCTACAAGAACTTCGAGAATGCTGCTGCCCACCTGAAAGACCCTTCAAAAGTATTCAAGGTGAACGGCGTCGGCTATTCATTCGATGACACCGACCCCTACAAGACCATCGAAGGAGCAAGTTACATCCTACAGACTTATCCTGACAAGAAGCTCGAAGCATACGTTGACTCTGTGATTGACATCATCGCAAGTGCCCAGGAGCCGGACGGCTATCTGTACACCGCCCGCACACAGAATCCGCAGAACCCACACCACTGGGCAGGAGCTACCCGCTGGTCGAAGGAAGAAGACCTTTCTCACGAACTGTATAACCTCGGTCACATGGTAGAAGGTGCCGTTGCCCATTGGCAGGCAACAGGTTCCACTAAGTTCCTTGACATTGCCAAGCGCTATGCAGACTGCGTCATCCGGGAGGTAGGACCCAATCCGGGACAGGCATGTGTCGTCCCAGGGCATCAGATTGCAGAGATGGCACTTGCCCGCCTCTATCTGGCAACGGGTGAGAAGAAATACCTTGACGAGGCAAAGTTCCTGCTCGACTATCGCGGCAAGACAACGATTGTACACGACTACTCTCAGGCTCACAAGCCAGTGATTGAACAAGACGAGGCCGTTGGCCATGCCGTGCGTGCTGCCTACATGTATGCGGGCATGGCAGATGTGGCAGCCCTGACAGGCGACTCTGCCTACATCAAGGCCATCGACAGAATCTGGGACAACATCGTCACCAAGAAACTGTATATCACCGGAGGTATCGGAGCGACATCCAACGGCGAGGCATTCGGTCCGAACTACTACCTGCCCAACATGTCTGCCTATTGTGAGACATGCGCTGCAATCGGTAATGTGTACGTGAACTATCGCCTGTTCCTGCTGCATGGTGATTCCAAGTATTACGATGTGCTGGAGCGCACGCTCTACAACGGACTTATTTCCGGCGTTTCGCTTGATGGCGGCGGCTTCTTCTATCCGAACGTACTCGAGTCGATGGGAGAACGCCAGCGTCAGGCATGGTTCGGCTGTGCCTGCTGTCCCAGCAACATCTGCCGTTTCATCCCTTCACTGCCCGGCTATGTCTATGCCGTCAAAGACCGTTCGGTCTATGTGAACCTCTTCCTTCCCAACACCACACAGCTTGACGTGGCTGGGAAGAAAGTGGCATTGTCGCAAGAGACACAGTATCCGTGGAACGGTGACATCGCCATCACTGTGGACAAGAACTCAGCCGGCCAATTTGCCATGAAGATTCGCATCCCGGGATGGGTGAAGAACCAAGTGGTGCCCAGCAACCTTTATTCATATACCGATAACGAACGCTGTCAGGCTACCTGTACCGTCAATGGCAGCAGTGTAGATTTAAAGACTACTTCAGACGGTTATCTCACCATCAACAGGAAATGGAAGAAAGGTGATGTTGTACGCCTTCACTTTGACATGCCCGTCCGTACCGTCCGTGCCATCGAACTGGTGGAGGCTGACCGCGGAATGATAAGCATTGAACGCGGACCGCTGGTCTATTGTGCCGAGGCTGCCGACAACCAATTCGACATCATGAACCTGATTATGAATCAGAATCCGAAGTTTGACATTCTTCCAGCCCAGGACTTCAAAATCAATGCTGCCGACGGTCCTCACACTTACCAACTAACAAAGCTTGTCACCGATGCCCAGACACTGGCATTCGACAAACAAGGAAAACTGGCTGCCCAGGATGTACGCCTGACGCTTATCCCCTACTACGCCTGGTGTCACCGTGAACGCGGCAACATGAAGGTATGGATTGCACAAGACCTGCGAGCTACCCGGCCCAGCGAACCCGCCACACTCGCCTCAACAAGCAAGATCGGCTCGTCGTCAAGAATCCCTGCCTTGAACAGTATCTGCGACCGGCTCGTCCCGAAAGACGGGGACGACCGTTCCATCCCCTACACTCACTGGTGGCCGAAAGAGGGAACGACAGAGTGGATAAGCTACACGTTCCCGGAAGAGGCCACTGTTCAGTCGAGCACCGTCTACTGGTATGACGACCAGCCCTGGCAAGGCTGTAAAGTTCCCGACAGCTGGAAACTCTACTACATGGACCAGAACGAAAACTGGCAGCCTGTACAGAATCCTGATGCCTATCCAGTTGCCAAAGGTGCTCCCTGTACCGTCAACTTTGACCCTGTTAAGACCAAGGCTGTGAAACTGGAGGTGAAACTACCGGAAAAGAAGTCGTCGGGAGTCTTCGAGTGGTCGATCAAATAACAGCCTTTCATTGACCAGACATTACAAACATAAATATAAAAGGAATGAGCCCGGTGCTACACCAGGCTCATTCCTTTTATTCTCTTCTTAAATCTTTTTAACCATTTATTTTAAACCGATTTGTCCTTTTCGGTGTAATAAGGTAAAAGAACAACAAATCAACTGAAGAGTGGCATCAACAGCAGATATCCGACAACTGGAATGTATAATAGATGAATACCAAGATCGTCTCTTTGCGTTTGCCTTCTACCAGACAGGCGACTACAATGTTGCTCAGGATATTGTCCAAGATGTATTCTTCAATCTCTATGTGAAGCCCCGAAGCATTGACAAAGTCGGATTGCGTCAATTCCTGTTCAAATCGGTTTACTATGGTTGTATGAATCACCGAAGACAACAGCAACGCCATCCCGTTGTCCCGCTGACTCAGGCACATCACATCACCGATGCAGATGAAAACATGCGGGAATACCTGCGCATCGAGGAAATGCTGAGCATCCTACCCGACAATCAGGCTACTATAGTCAGAATGCACTTCGCAGACGATCTCTCATTTGTTGACATTGCTGCTATTCTCGGACTCTCGCCAAATACCATTAAGAGCCGTTTCCGTTATGCTATCAGCAAGTTAAGAACTCATTTCAAAGATCTCGACATTGAAAACGAAGATGTTCAATAAACATCAAAAAAAGGAGGAAAAACAATGAACCAGCTAAAACCCAAGACACGTCCAACCGCCCCACCAACACTTAAAAAGAATGTGATGGACCGCATACAAAGGGAACAGCTATACGACAAAGCCGTTCACAAGCCACAAGCGTCTCTTCTCAATAGGCTATGGTTTTATCATGGCAGGATGCTTTCGGCAGCAGCGCTTCTGTTGCTGATCATTGGCATCGCCTGCACACTTTGGCCAACAGAAAGGAGTCTGCCGCTCGAGAACTGCACCGGACAAGTGTTGAATACGATTATTCAGACTGTATCACCATCACTCACCATGTCGAACATACAGGAAATGAAGACCTCCTCTATCATTTCCACCTTATCAAAGATAGAGAACCACAATAAGAAAACGGGCACTACTTATGGTAAACATAAGCATAGGAAAACGACCAGACATATTGAATACAACACACCTGTCATCATCGCAGATGCCTCCCCAAAAAATGCAGAACCTATAGAAGAGACCGTTCCTCATGCAGAAAACCCATCTCTGCCATCCACGCTCTTCACCCCAGAAGAACAGGAGCTCATTGAACAAATCAGGCAAAAGGGCGATCTGGTGAGAGCCTGCCTTGCAGAAGAGTTATATCAAGCAAGACTTGCCCAGTATAAAATCGCGGAGATAAGGACTCAATATGAGAATGAATTGCTGAAACTTCAAATTAACATCTGGCATCTGACTCCTCAAGAATCGAATAACGAACACAAAAAAACAATAGCATTATGAAACAGAGAATTCTTCTTCTCGTATCGTTCATCTGTCTGCTCTCTTTTGGTGCTAAGGCACAAGAGAACATCAAATCAGCATTTGAAAAATTCATTAAAGCGAAAAACGTGAATGTGACGAAGTCAATCATGGAAGAGCGCGACTTCACAAAGAAGAGTCTACCACTGATTTCCAAGGCAGAGACATACAACTTCATCATCAAGCAGAAGGACAGAAAACTGATCAGTGAAGTAGTCAATGCTTTCGAAAAAGACCGTACCAACAAAGATACATATCTCTTCCTTACCCACACCGGAGGACATGGAGTTCCCACAAATGCACGTGCACTATTCGTAGGTAACGACAGAAAAAACGCCGTGAATATCGGCATTGATGAAATGCAGAGTTGGCAGCTCATCTGTCTGATTGATCCTGCCGATTATACTCGAAGCCACCGATATGCCTATGCCATCGAATGGAACAACGACCCAAAGCAACAGCAACTCAGTGGAAAGATTCGCGGCAGGCTCATCGTCACTTACTCACGCATCCCTGACGAGGTCATCAATGCCTATACAAATCAAATCAACACTACATCAAAACCTGGATCGGCGAACAGTTCCCTGAATGATTTGTTTCTAAAGAAAGTTGAAGAATTCGGCAGCTACAACTTTATAAGAAATAAGACCGAGGCTCTTACTGCTTTTGAGGCACTGAAGACTGAATTCCTAAAAGGAAACACAACAACGTCTACTGGCAGTACCATCACTATGTCCATCTACACTCTTTGCTCCTGGCTTGCCGAGAAGAAAATGGTTGATTCTGACTTGCGGCAGAAGATGCGCGATGATTTAACGATGATGATTAACCGATGCGACCGAAATAATGACCTCGGACGTAGTCACATAGGCTATCTGGAATTAGCTATCAAAGCATTAAAATAAAGTCAATTAAAGAAGATTTAGTTTATTAGACAATTTACACAAATGGAAGGATTGTTCCTTTCATCATCCCCGTATTGTCGTGATGACAATTAACGGGGATTTATTTTATCAATGAACCTCAAAGTATTTGGGACAAGAAAATCATCATCCGAATATCTGAGAAAAGTTTTCAACTAAAAAATAGGTTAAACCCCAAATCCTAATGATTAACTTGAGATAAACGTTTTGTCATAATAAACGAGAATGCTGGAGGCCGCTGAGAAGCTCCCTCCAGCTTATTTGTTCACCCCATCCAACGATGAAGCAGAAGCACACGTCGAATAGCACAAAGCAGCACCGATGGCAGTGCTGAACTCACTGTACTTCGGAATATGGAATTTCACGCCGAACATGTCTTCCATGGAAGGGAAGACCATCTTGCACTGAGGCAGAAGCGTGAGATTGCCAATGAGGACAAAATCCTTGATGCCACTTCCCAGAGCAGAAAGGACAGCTCCGCTACCGATGGTCTGTAAGACCGTCCATATCAATCCTAAGGCAATATCTTCGCGACGGGCATCACTTGTGGCGTTACCGAAAAGACTGGCTGTAGCATCCATGGGAAGTCCTGGTAATGGATGGGCACTGATGTCACCGATACGGACATCAATGTTAGAGATATCTCCCTTCTTTGCAAGTTCGCTTACCTGATGGATGTCATCGGTCTTCAGCATGATGCGCGACAGACCAGCCAGCGTACCGCCTCCCATGCCCAGTCCACCGATGTGCCGGATATCATCCCCGTCACAAAGAACGTATGACGTACCCGTTCCCATACTCACGACAATCATGCGATCCAGATTCAATTCATGGCGGGCACCAAGACCGTCGGCAAGGAATTCCTGCGCCTTTTTAGTCGGCAAGCCATAGACAGGATTGTCGATATAGGCACTTCCCACACCTGTCAACATGACCTGTTTGACATCACTCAACTGTATTTTGTTATCATACAAATACTTGCCAAAGGCGCCATAGAGAGATGTAATCGGATCGGTCGCCTTGATACGGATAGGCGACATTATTTCACCGTTCTCAACCATTCCAACTATCTTTGTGGTGCTGATGCCCACATCTATACCAATGATAATTCCCATCGTAGTAACAAATTTTGTGCAAAAATACAAAAAAACGATATAACACATAACATGGTGTCTACTTTTTTTGTAATTTTGCACTTACTTTTAAGCATGAGAAGATTCATCGAAGGATTGGACATGAGAAGAAACACGTTAATAATAACGATCCTGATAACATTGTGGGTTGTCAGTTTTTCCACTACAGGCTGTAGGAATACCCGACCGTCTGACGATCTGGAGGCTTCTGCCGACAGCACCGTAACAGACTCTGTGGCAGAAGAGGAAGAAGACATCCTGTCTGACATTCCCATGCCGAAAGCAGCTGACGAACTGTTCGATGACTTCATTTTCAACTTCGCCGCCAACAAGAAACTGCAGAAAAGCCGCATAGCCTTTCCCCTTCCGGTGTTCGATGACAAAAAGGTCATCAGGAAAATCGAACGCGGTCACTGGAAAATGGAAAACTTCTTCATGCGACAAGGATACTACACCCTGTTATTCAATGACATAGAACAGTTGGAAGTGGTCAAAGACACGACCATCAATCATGTTGTCATCGAGAAGATCTCCCTAGAGAAAGGAAATGTGAACCAATATGTATTCGACAGGCTCAGCGGTCAGTGGATGCTGACCTCCATCCATAATATCACCATCAAAGAGTCTTCGAACAAGTCGTTCCTTGAGTTCTACCAACGGTTCTCATCAGATGAGGAATTCCAAATTGAGAGCATGAGCGACTTCGTGACCTTCACTGCTCCCGACCCTGATGATGACTTTAACTCGATAACGGGTTCTATGGTACCAGAACAGTGGCCAGCCTTTAAGCCGTCTCTCATTCCAAAAGGAACTATCTATAACATTATTTATGGCAACCCGGAGACAGAGGAAACGGAAAAGGAGAATGATGAAATCATCTTCCTGATACGGGGCATAGCCAACGGAATGGAATCGGAGATGACATTCAAGAAAAAAGGAGAACATTGGAAACTGATGAAATTCAACTCATGAGAGATTATCGGAACTATAGTCTGCTGCAACATAACACATTTGGCATTGATGCCCGATGTGACCGCTTTCTGGAATTTGAGTCTGCCGAAGAGCTTCAGAAGTTTGTTCTGTCTCTGACAAAGGACGACTATCCCCTGCTCATCATCGGAGGAGGAAGCAATCTTCTGCTGACTGGTGATTTCCACGGAACGGTCATTCACTCTTCCATCAAGGGAACGACCTGCCTGCCTTCCGATGATCCTTCCGTCATCCTGCTCCGTTGCGGTAGTGGCGAGACATGGGACGACATCGTTGAACTGTGTGTGACAAACGGCTGGTACGGAGCTGAGAACCTCTCACTCATCCCAGGAGAGGTTGGAGCCAGTGCCGTCCAGAACATCGGGGCATACGGTGTTGAAATAAAAGATCTCATCTATCAAATTGAAGCGATTGAGATTGCCACAGGCAAACAAGTGGAGTTCTCTGCAGCCGACTGCCAATATGGGTATCGGCAAAGTCGTTTCAAGCACGACTGGCGCGACCGCTACATCATCACCTACGTAACTTATCGTCTTTCAACCAATTATATAGCGCATCTGGACTACGGGAACATCCGTCAGACTTTATCAGAGCAAAACATTGAACATCCGACAGCACGGCAACTCCGCCAAGCAATCATCGACATCCGACGGAATAAGCTGCCTGACCCTATAGTGGAAGGAAACGCCGGCAGTTTCTTCATGAATCCTATTGTCGGCAAGGATAAATACTTAGAGTTAGCCCGCCAGTACCCATCGATGCCCCACTATCCTGTAGACGATGAACACGAGAAGATTCCAGCCGGATGGATGATTGACCAGTGTGGATGGAAAGGAAAGTCACTTGGCAGAGCCGGTGTACACGACAAGCAGGCGCTTGTCCTTGTCAATCGCGGCGGAGCAAAGGGCGAAGATATCATTCACCTTTGTGAGACAATCAAGAAAGATGTATTCGATAAATTTGGCATAGAGATTCATCCCGAAGTCAACATCCGATAGATATGATAACATTCACCATACTTGGAAGCGGGACTTCAGGAGGCGTCCCTTCACTGGGCTGCGACTGTGAGGTATGCCGTAGCACAAACCCGCTGGACAAACGCTATCGGAGTGCTGCTTTGTTAGAGACAGAAAAGACACGTCTGCTGATCGACTGCGGACCGGACATCAGGATGCAGCTGATGCCCTTTCCATTCAAGAAGCTTGACGGAGTACTTCTTACCCACAGCCATTATGATCATGTAGCGGGAATTGACGACCTGAGACCTTTCTCGGTTTTCGGCGATATCAACATCTATGCGGACACGATTTCCGTTTCTTCGCTGCATCAGACAATGCCCTACTGCTTCACCGATCATCTGTATCCTGGCGTTCCTTTGCTCAAGCTCCATGAGATACAAGAGCACCAAGCGTTCACCATCGGCGAAATACCCGTCATGCCCATTCGCGTGATGCACGGAAAACTGCCTATCCTTGGCTATCGCTTCGGCAGCATTGCCTACATCACCGACATGAAGTCAATCGATGAAGAAGAATATGATTATTTAAAAGGAGTGGACACCTTGGTTGTAAATGCACTGCGATGGAAAAAGGAACACCATTCACACATGTTGGTTGATGATGCCATTCGTTTTGCCCGAAGAATCAATGCCAGACAAACTTACTTGACACATCTGACACATCTCATAGGCTTTCATGAAGACGCCAATAAACGCCTTCCCGAAGGAATACAGTTTGCCTATGACGGACTGAAGCTTACTTTTTCTTCTTTTTGAACTTCCTGTACAGTTTCCAGGCAAGTATGGCACCGTCCAATACCCCAGCACCTGCACTCATCAGTCCGCTGATGCGCTTTGAAGGAGAAGCCGAAACCAACATTGTCGGCTTATGAAATAAATTACCCCATAGCAGACGCAACTGCTGATCGTCTTTGCGAATGTCCTTCAGCAAAGCATCTTTCCGCGTCTGAATAGCCTCCAGAGATTTATAGGAAGAGGGAAGAGTCTCTTTCATCACTATTTATCCATTAAAAGTGCGGCAAGGAATCTCACGACAGGGCGTTCTATCCAACGTTTCCTGAAAAGGAAAAACACCACCAGTACACAAAAATAAAAGGCAGCAATAATCAAGAATGCCACCACACTGCCAACATGGGGGACCAACGCATAGGCTGCTGCGAAAGAAAGGTAAATCAGCATCAGCATGATCAGGAATGCAAAAATCAGCGTGAGCGTCAGCACCGTAATCAGCCGCACTACCTTTTCAATTACATCGAGCTTCAGATATTCTTTCTGAAGCCCGACGTAATGTCTTAACACCTCCGCGAGTTGTCCTATCGTCTCTATGTTACGATCGTTGGAAAACATGCCGGACTTAATCGACTATTTCTGCAGCAGCCTCCTTGATGTCATCCACCAAGTCGTCAACTTCCTTACGAGACAACTTAATATTGTGTTTCTTGCAGAAATCATCAACAGCGTCTGTAATACGAGTACGAGTCTCAGCTCCCTTCTCCGGAGCAACCAGTAATCCAAGTGCAGCACCTGCAATAGCACCACCGAGGAAAGCGCCAATATAACCTAAAGTCTTCATAATAATTAATGAGTTAAATGTTAATACAATTGTTTTCTATTGGCAAATATAGTAAAAGTTCTTTATAAAGCAACCAAAACGTCCGTTATTTTTTGTCAAAAAGGTTCTGTTAGATTGATTTAACAAACTTTATGCGGACTAAGTGTCATTATTTATAAGATATTTTGTAATTTCGCACAAAAATATTTGGTACGATTTTAAGTTTAATTTTAATGAATAATTTTTTTATGAAGAAATCTTCCCTTTTGTGTGTAGGTCTATGCGCTGCACTTGTATTGACAGGATGTAAATCAAAGGACAGTGCCTACAGAAAAGCCTATGATAAGGCAAAGGCAGCAGAGGCAGAGGCTACTATCACAAATTCAAATGTTACCGAGACACCCGTTGTCACTCCATTGGTAGAAACCACACCTGTGCAGACAACAGTTGTTGATAATCTCGACAATGTGACTGTACGTCAGGAGAGCGTCTCTCTCGTAAATGGTTCTGGTTTAAGAGAATTCAGCGTCATCGTTGGTTCTTTCTCTCTTCCTGCTAATGCACAGGGATTGCAGAACAAGTTGAAAGCTGCAGGTTACGATGCACAGATTGTCAAGAACAATGAGCGCAATCTCTACCGTGTCGTTGCTTCCACATTCAACAACAAAGCTGATGCTGTCCGCTCAAGAGACCAGTTCCGTTCTCAGTATCCCGATGCTTGGTTGCTTTACAATAAATAATTGGCACGTATACTTTCTTTAGATTACGGCAAAAAGCGCACAGGAATAGCAGTCACCGATCCCCTACAGTTAATTGCGGGTGGATTGGCGACTGTTTCTACATGCAATTTATTTGAATACCTGACCCAATACGTCCAGCATGAAGACGTTGAACGTATTGTCATCGGGAAACCGCTACAGACAAATGGGGCTCCAAGTGAGAACCTGGCCCGCATCGAGCAGTTTGTCAACCGCTGGCGGAAAAACATGCCGCACATTCCCATCATCTATTATGATGAGCGCTTTACGTCGGTATTAGCTCACCAGACAATGATTGATGCCGGACTGCACAAGAAAGCACGGCAAAACAAGGCTCTGGTGGATGAGATCAGTGCCACCATCATTCTGCGCGACTATCTCGAGTCGCAAAGAATCCGACATTTATAATAACCATCTTAACAACCATTTTATTGAAGCTGTGATATTACCTATTTATATATATGGACAACCCGTACTGAGAAACGAATCATTGGACATCGACGCCAATTATCCCGACTTGAAAGAACTGATTGCCAATATGTTCGAGACATTGACGGCGTCAGAGGGAGTCGGTCTGGCTGCTCCTCAGATTGGGAAAAACATCCGACTGGCTGTGATAGACCTTGACGTTCTCAGTGACGATCTTCCCGAGTACAAGGACTTCCGCAAGGCTTTCATCAATCCTCACATCATCGAGTATGATGAGAATTCTGAGAAAAAGACCATGGAAGAGGGATGTCTGTCGTTACCAGGAATCCATGAGAACGTGACACGTCCTACCCGCATTCATGTGAAGTATATGGATGAGGACTTCAATGCTCACGATGAATGGGTAGAAGGCTATCTTGCACGTGTCATGCAACATGAGTTCGATCACCTTGATGCGACGATGTTCATCGACCGCCTCTCCCCTCTTCGTAAGCAGCTGATAAAAAGTAAGCTGAAAGCTTTACTTCAAGGACGTTACCGCTGCTCATACCGAACAAAACCCGTCAGGAAATGATAGACACAAGGATAAGATATGAACAGTTAGAAATGGGAAACAGCCGTTTCTCATTTTTTCTGTTTCATATCTTATTTTTGTGTCTTCTTTTTTCTGCTGCTCCTGACGCACAAGCGCAATATAACACCAATCGCCTTATTATCTCCGGACAGATAGCGTATGACAATCAGGATTACGTCGTGGCCATCCAGCATTTCAACAATGTCATCTCCGGAAAGCCTTATCTCTATGAACCTTGGTATTACAGGGGACTGGCAAAGTTGCAGCTCGACGATTATGTGGGAGCTGAAAACGATTTCAACGAAGCCATCAAACTGAATCCGTATATTCATCAGATGTTTAGTGCAAGGGCTATTTCTCGCATTAACCTGAAAAAATATACTGAAGCAATCGACGACTACGACAGAGCCCTGAAGCTGAATCCCGATGAACGAGGCTACTGGTTCAACCGCGCCTATTGCAGATTCTTCGTCAAAGACTATCAGCAGACTCATCAGGACCTCGACTATATCGTTGGACGATGGCCGGATTTCAACAATGCATACTCTTTGCAGACAGAGGTCTATCTGAACGAGAACGACACGGCAACGGCTTCAAAATGGCTGGACAAGACCTTGGAGCACAACCCTTATGACGGTAGTTCATGGTCTATCAGGGGACGACTGAGCATGCAGCAGAAGAAATGGAGCGTCGCCGATTCTGCTTTTACAAAAGCCATTCACTACCAGCCTCGTGTGGTGAACAACTACATGTATCGTGCCATGGTGCGCGTCAATCTGAACAAGCTCCGTCAGGCGATGGATGACTACGACAAGGCCATTGACATGAACCCTGACAACTTCCTCTCCCACTACAACCGGGGACTGCTCCGCCAGATGTTAGGAGACGACAACCGCGCCATTGAAGACTTCAACTTTGTGCTCAGACATGAGCCGAACAACCTGCTGGCACTCTACAACCGTGCCATCCTACTCGACCGTACAGGAAACTACCGGGCTGCCATCAACGACTATACCAGGGTCATCGAGCACTTCCCCAACTTCTGGTCAGGACTGATGAGCCGTGCGGCATGTTACCGTAAACTTGGCATGAACAATCAGGCTGAACTGGATGAGTTCAGAGTACTGAAAGCCCAGATGGACAAACACTTAGGCATTCAGAACCGCTGGAGTAAAAGCAAGCTAAGGGAGGTCCGTAAGATGAGTGACGTGGATGTTGAAAAATACGATCAATGGGTGGTCGTCGATGAAGACATCGTCACGCCTCAATACAAGAACGACTATCGCGGCACCGTTCAGAACCGAACGGTTGAAACAGATTTCATGCCGCTCTTCTCCTTATCTTATCTGCCCTACCAAAGTGGCATCAGGACCTCTCAGCCCATCGACCATGAGTTAGAGGCGTTCAATCAGCATCAGCGACCGTTGCGACACATCTTCATCACCTGCAAGCCAACAAGCATCAATGTAGAGATGACGAAGTCGTTCTTCACGAACATTGACAGTCTCACCACTCTCATCAGTGCTTCTCGCGACGTCAAGACTGCTGCTGCCCTGCTGCTGCAACGTGCAGTGGCTCATGCAACAACTCACAACTTTGCGGAAGCAATCAACGATCTCAACGATTACATCGCAATCGACAGTCTTTCTTCACTTGCCTACTGGCAACGCGCTTTCTGTCAGGTTGAACTTAGCGAGTTCAACACCTCACAAGGAATGGAGGGGCGCCTGCGTACCGCTGTGTCCATCAGCGACCTGGAGACTGCCATCAGGCTCAATCCTCAGAATGCCTATTTGTATTACAACCTTGCCACGGTGTACGCTCTACAGAAAGAGTATTCGAAGGCTGTGGACTACTATCAGAAGTGTCTGCAGATCAATCCTAACTTTGCTGAGGCACAGTATAATCTGGGATTAACCCGCATCTTTGCTGGAAACAAGGAAGAGGGGCTGAAGAATTTAAGCAAGGCTGGAGAAGCCGGTCTTTATGATGCATACAGCATCATGAAGCATTATGCCAACGAAAAGAAGTAGCATCCTCTCGCTTCTTTAACTTCTTTAACTTCTTAACTTCTTTAACTTCTTAACTTCTTAGTACCTTTGCATCTGATTTAAATTAAAACTATTTTGTATATGGTAAACATCACATTTCCAGACGGCTCTGTTCGCTCGTATGAGCAGGGCGTGACTGGCTTTCAAATCGCCGAGAGCATCTCACCGGCTCTCGCACGCAACATTGTATCTTGCGCTGTCAATGGTGAGACCGTAGAGCTGAACCGTCCGATTAACGAAGACGCAACGATTGCTCTCTTCAAGTTCGATGACGAAGAAGGTAAGCACACTTTCTGGCACACATCGGCTCACCTGTTGGCAGAAGCCTTGAAGGAATTGTATCCTGGCATTCAGTTCGGCTTCGGTCCTGCCGTAGAGAATGGATTCTTCTACGATGTGCTGTTGAAGGACGGAGAAATGATTAAGGAGAGCGACTTCCCGACCATTGAGGCCAAGATGATGGAATTGGCAAAGAAAGACGAGCCTGTAGTACGTCGCGAAGTATCAAAGGCTGACGCGTTGAAGGAATTTGCCGAGGATGGACAGACTTATAAGTGCGAGCATATTGACCAAGATCTCGAGGATGGTTCAATCTCAACATATACGCAAGGTGCATTTACCGACCTCTGTCGTGGTCCTCACCTTGTTTCAACGGGTCTTATCAAGGCTGTTAAGTTGACGAGCGTGGCTGGTGCTTTCTGGCGCGGTGACGCAGAGCGTGAACAGATGCAACGCCTGTATGGTATCTCCTTCCCGAAGAAAAAGATGCTGGATGAGTATCTCGTGATGCTGGAGGAAGCCAAGAAGCGCGACCACCGTAAGATTGGCAAGGAAATGGAACTCTTCATGTTCAGCGACAGAGTAGGTAAGGGATTGCCTATTTGGTTGCCGAAGGGTACAGATTTGCGCCTTCGCTTGCAAGAGATGTTGCGTAAGATTCAGAAGAACTTCGGTTATCAAGAAGTAATCACTCCACATATCGGCGGTAAGAATCTTTATGTAACGAGCGGTCACTATGCACATTATAGCAAAGACGCTTTCCGCCCCATCACTACTCCAGAGGAGGGTGAGGAATACATGTTGAAGCCCATGAACTGTCCTCACCATTGTGAGATTTTCGCCAATAAACCTCGTTCTTACAAAGATCTCCCGCTCCGCATTGCTGAGTTCGGTACGGTCTATCGTTACGAGAAGAGCGGTGAGCTGCACGGACTGACTCGTGTGCGCTCATTCACACAGGACGACGCTCATATATTCTGCCGTGCCGACCAGGTGAAAGGCGAGTTCCTCCGCGTGATGGACATCATCCAGGCTGTCTTCTCCATCTTCAACTTCGAGAACGTAGAAGCACAAATCTCACTTCGTGATCCTAACGACAAGATGAAATACATCGGCTCTGATGAAGTCTGGGCAGAGAGTGAGCAGGCCATCATCGACGCTTGCAAGGAGAAGGGACTGAACGCAAAGATTGAATACGGCGAAGCTGCCTTCTATGGTCCGAAGCTCGACTTCATGGTGAAAGATGCCATCGGCCGCCGCTGGCAGCTGGGTACAATACAGGTTGACTACAACCTTCCACAGCGTTTCAAACTCGAATACACCGCTGAAGACAACTCCAAGCAGACTCCTGTCATGGTACACCGCGCTCCGTTCGGTTCGATGGAACGCTTCACTGCCGTTCTCATCGAGCACACTGCCGGACACTTCCCCTTGTGGCTCACACCCGAGCAGGTCGCCATTCTTCCCATTTCAGAGAAGTACAACGACTACGCAAACACGGTCTGCAAGTACTTCGATGAAAAGGGAGTACGCGCACAGGTTGACGACCGCAACGAGAAGATCGGACGTAAGATTCGCGATAACGAGCTGAAGCGCGTGCCTTACATGGTGATCGTAGGTGAACAGGAGCAGGCCGAAGGACTCGTCTCCATGCGTAAGCAGGGCGGTGGTGAACAGGCAACCATGAAGATGGAAGAGTTTGCCGAGCGTATCAACGCAGAAGTGGCGGAGATGCTGAAAGCTACCAATCTGAAACCGAAGGATTAGAATTCCGTAACAATTTCTCCATAGGGGAAAAAGTATTATATCGACAGAAGAACACCACAGACTCCTCCCCAAGGAAATGTGGTGTTCTTTTAATTGGATATGTTAGAAAAAAAACGAAAAAATATTTTGCTAATTAGCTGAAAAATAGTAACTTTGCAGCCGTTTAGCAAAATACAGACTTAGACAGTTGAATGAAAAATGACAAAATGAAGACCCAGTACCGCGTGAATGAGCAGATTCACGTCAAAGAGGTACGTATTGTTGGTGATGGCGGTGCAGAAGTTGTTCCGACACGTCAGGCACTTGAAATGGCTCGCCAGCAAGGAGTTGACCTTGTAGAAATATCACCGAATGCACAACCGCCAGTCTGTCGTCTCATTGACTACTCTAAGTTCCTGTACCAGCAGAAAAAGCACGCCAAGGAGATGAAGGCAAAGCAGGTGAAGGTCGAGGTGAAGGAAATCCGTTTCGGACCCCAGACCGACGACCACGACTACAACTTCAAACTGAAGCATGCAAAGGAATTCCTCGAAGAAGGTAACAAGGTGCGTGCATACGTTTTCTTCCGTGGACGTTCCATTCTCTTCAAAGAACAGGGAGAAGTGCTGCTCCTTCGTTTTGCCAACGACCTTGAAGAATATGCAAAGGTAGAGCAGTTACCTCGTCTCGAAGGAAAGAAGATGTTCCTCTTCCTCGCTCCGAAGAAGGCAGGTGTTGCCAAGAAGAGTCAGCAGAAGCGCGACAACGAGCGCCGTGAAGCAGAAGCTAAAGAGGCAGCAAAGCAAGAGGCAAAGGCAACAAACAACGGTCTGCTGGCTAATGCTATCGGCGGTGAAGAACTGCTGAAACAGTTGCAAGAAGAAGACTAAATATAATAAATAAGGTGCGTAACGCCAGGTATATGCGTTGCCGCCGTTCATTAATAACAATAAATAATAAAAAAAATGCCAAAGTTAAAAACTAATGCCGGTGCAAAGAAACGCTTCCGTTTCACCGGATCTGGTAAGGTTAAAAGACATCACGCTTACCACAGTCACATTCTGACTAAGAAGACAAAGAAACAAAAACGTAATCTGGCGCATTCAGCTATCGTTGACCAGAGCAACATGAAGCAGGTACGAGATTTACTCTGCCTTCGTTAATTAATTCCTTAACAGTTGAACATTAAAGAAGAAAAACTATGCCAAGATCAGTAAATCATGTTGCTTCTAAAGCAAGGAGAACAAGAATCCTGAAGCTCACCAAAGGTTATTTTGGAGCTCGCAAGAATGTTTGGACCGTAGCAAAGAATACATACGAGAAGGGACTTACCTACGCATATCGTGACCGCCGTAACAAGAAGCGCACATTCCGCGCTCTCTGGATTCAGCGTATCAATGCTGCCGCACGTCTCGAAGGTATCAGCTATTCAAAACTGATGGGTAACCTCGCCAAGGCTGGCATCGAGATCAACCGTAAGGTTCTCGCCGACCTCGCTATGAACAACCCACAGGCTTTCAAAGCTATCGTTGACCGCGTAAAGTAATTTATTAGCGATAATTAAGAAGTTGCATTCTCTTCATGGGGATGCAACTTTTTTTTTGTGATTATTTACCGACTTGTTTGTTTTTTACTTATTTTTGCAAAAACAAACCGATATCGTATGGAAAAGAAGAAAATCCAAGTTGTTGCTGCTGTCATCAGACAAGACGGCAAGTACCTTTGCACTCAACGTAAACGCTCACGTCTTCCCTATATCACGGAGCATTGGGAGTTCCCGGGCGGGAAAGTAAAGGAGGGAGAATGTCATTACAAAGCACTGATCCGGGAGATCCGCGAGGAGATGGACTGGGATGTCTTTGTCGGAAAAGAGATTGCCACGGTCGAATACGAATATCCTGACTTCTGCGTATCCCTCACCGCCTACCTCTGCAAAGGCGGAGACGAGGAGTTCAAGCTCTTGGAGCACCTGGATGCCAAATGGCTGACACGCGAAGAGATGGACAGTCTGAACTGGACTGCCGCCGACCGTCTGATTGTGGAAAAGCTCTGAGGCGTCAGCGATAGATGAAATACTGGCCGTCGGTACTGTTACAGTAACGCTGTAACAGGCCGATGATGAATTCTGCATTGGCACACACCTGCTGCTCATTGCCGTCATAGCCGTTGATGAGAACCAGCAGCTTACGGGTGTGGATGTCGATTTTTGTACGCTCATTGTCACTGGTAGGCGTACCCACCCCGCCCTTTTCATCACGATAGACAGGCAGGCCTTCGATGTTAATCATTCCCCTGCCGATTCCCTCATAAGGTTCTCCTGCCCTGCCGATGCCTAACGTAAGGGTGTCACCGATGAACTTCGAAGCATCAAAGCCGCCGATGCTATAGCCAAACCTGATGCTGGCAAGATTGATAAGATCTACAAGCGTATCAATCTGATAGAGTGCCTTGCCCTGCAGCATGCGGCGGATAAGTGCCTCGGAAGCAGGACGGTAGCGCGACGGATCTTTCCCGCAAGCCTTATACACCCTGCGGGTGGCTGCGATGCCGGAAAGCTCCTTGAGCGACTCCGTCGTAAGTTCCGACTTATACTTCTCCCCCAACGCTTCAATCTCTTTCCACAACCCTTCACAGTAGGGAGTGTTCTCTACTGAAGCCTCAACACACGCCCCGACAAACCCCGGGCAGACTTGTTCTATCTCTTTTGATACCACTACTTTCATCATGACTGCAAAGGTACGATTTTTATGAATAAAAACAAAAAGAAGCCCGAAAACTTTGCCTGCTGAAAGGATTTTGGTATTTTTGTAGAACAATTGAAAACGCATAAAGACTGATGGAAACAGCTGACAGACGACTAAGGATGCAAGAACTCATCGACAAGCTCAATCTTGCATCGGATGCCTATTATAACGGCCGGCAGGAGTTAATGACCGACTTCGAGTGGGATGCCCTCTTCGATGAACTGAAACAGCTTGAGGAAGAGACAGGGGAGATTCTGCCCGATTCTCCCACCAACAAGGTTTCAGAGGACAATACGGAAGGACAGAAAGAGGAACACGAATATGCCGCCCTCTCATTGGCAAAGACGAAGAGTCCGGCTGAACTGGTGAAATGGGCAGAGGGACAGCCTATATGGATCTCATGGAAACTCGACGGACTGACCCTTGTGGTGACTTACGACAACGGAAAGCTGACAAAGGTGGTCACGCGAGGCAACGGACATATCGGCACCAACATCACCCATCTGGCGGCTTCCATCAGCGGCATTCCCCAGCACATCAGGGAGAAGGGACATACGGTCATACGCGGTGAGGCAGTCATCTCGTACAACGACTTTAACCAGTTCCTGATGGAGAGCGGTGAAGACTATGCCAACCCACGCAACCTTGCGTCAGGATCGCTGACATTGAAAGACCCTGAAGAAGTAAAAGCACGTCATATCCAATGGATTCCGTTCACCCTGGTCCACACTGACGAGGACATCATCTCATGGGGCGAACGCATGGCGTTCCTCGAAAAGAACGGCATGACGACCGTCGAACACGAGCGGATAGATGCTCCCACCCTCTCACAAGTGGAGGAGGTAATCAACAAATGGACGGTACGGGTGACCAGCAAGCAGAACCCCTTTCCCGTTGACGGACTGGTCATCGCTTTCGACGACACGGAACTGGCACTGACGGGAAGCATCACTGGACACCATGCCACAAAGGCGGGACTCGCCTTCAAATGGCAGGACGAGGCAGCACAGACGGAACTGCAGGAGATAGAATGGTCGTGCGCCGCCTCAACCATCTCTCCCGTAGCCATCTTCCGGCCCGTAGAACTGGAAGGAACGACGGTCAAGCGTGCCTCGCTCTGTAACATCAGTGAGTGTGAGCGGTTAGGCATCGGAGGGGCGGGCACTCAGCTCAGCGTTATCAAAGCCAATAAGATTATCCCAAAGGTTATTAAAGTGATACAGCCCGTCGGCACATTCGACATTCCATCCCACTGCCCTGTCTGCGATTATCCCACGGAGATTGTGGTGAGTGAGAACAGCGGCACGCGGACTCTCCATTGCACCAACGCCGCCTGCCCGGCGAAACAGCTGAAGATTTTCACCCGTTTCGTCTCGAAGGAAGGCATGAACATCGACGGTATCTCCGAACAGACCTTGGCACGGTTCATCAATCTGGGATGGATCAGTGAATATGGTGACATCTATCTGCTGAAAGACCATATCCAGCAGATAGCCAATCTGGAAGGATTCGGCGAGCGTTCGGCAGCAAATATGATGAGGTCGATTGAGAAATCGCGCACCGTCGAGGCACAGCGTCTGCTCTATGCGCTAACCATTCCGATGTGCGGCATCGACGTATGCAAAAGACTACTGTCGGCTTATCCGATAGAAGAGCTCATCAGCATCGCCTCTGAGACCACCGACACCAGTTATTTCGCCCACATCCCGGGCATCGGACCGGAGAAGTCGGCATCGTTCATCAGATGGTTCAATGACAGAAAGAACCAGGAAATGGTTGCTCGTCTGCTCGGACAGCTGACCGTTACGCAGACCGCCGTGCAGCCTGCAGGGAAGAAATGCGAAGGACTGACGTTTGTAATTACAGGTGATGTCCATCATTACAAGAACCGGAACGAACTGAAAGCTTACATCGAAAGCCAAGGCGGAAGGGTTGCCGGCAGTGTTAGCGGTTCCACTTCTTTCCTCATCAACAACGACATCACCTCTAATTCAGGGAAGAATAAGAAAGCAAAAGACCTCGGAATAGAGATTATTTCCGAGGACACATTTATCGAAAGATACGCACAGCAAGACACGACGACTGCACCGGCTGTCCCGACAGAAGGTTCGCTCTTCTGAAAGGCGCCGTGACGACCGTTCAGGAGATGGTCTGTAACAGACGCATCAGGCTGTCTTTGTTCGTCCAGGAGAAGCCCGGCTCACGCACGATGGCCCAGAACAGACGCCGCTTTGCCTTGGGGACGGAACGCAGCACATAAAGCTCCATCGCCTTTACAAACTTTCCGTTGTACTTGAAATAATAGTAGTCGTTCAAAGGATACTCCTGCTCGTCATCCGGCGATACAAGTGCGGTCATGCTCACCTGTGAACTTATCTCTAAATTCGTAATCTGCCGCTTATTGGCCATCTGCATGTTATATGCCTCCATATCGACGACGGTGGCACAATAGAGCCCGTTCTCCCCTACCGTATCCACGCGATACGCCATCACCGAATCAATCTTCACATACGTGCGGTCGTCAAACTTCACCTCAGACACATTGTTCATGTTTGCCTGAAGAACCTTCGCACCACTCTTGTAAACCAGACTGCTGTTTTTCAGGAAGATGTTTGCCTTCCCCACTTTCAGGGGATTCCCATTAGCCAGAAGGACAATGGCAGACTTGAAGTCTGGATAGGCAGTTACTCTATTACTTACATTCTGAGCCGACAGCAAATGACAGAATGCTGTCAACATTAAAAACAGGCATGCTCTTCTCATCATATTGTTTTTTGTATTAGACGAAAGAACGCTCGGGAAGTAAAACCCTTTTAACAATTAATAAACTTCCGCTATTCTTCGCCCCCCCTAATAACTCACTTGGTCGCGTGAAAGGACGTAGTCTTGTTTCCATGCGTCCTGCCACCAACTGATAGAAGCATTGCTGTGATCGGTCGATGAAAAGGCTGCATCTGAAGGATTGTTGGTACGACCATAGTCATACCACGGCATGAAAAACAACCACTTGGCTCCTGCCGCCCACTGGCTGCTTATCGTTGCGACATTGCCACACTCCGTGACGGCTACCAGCTTGTCGGGACATAACTGCTTCAAGCAAAGATAATAGTCCTTATAACACGTGGCGGCACTTGACACATTGTACATGTCAAATCCCACTATATCGACATATTCATCACCGGGATACCACTTCATCCCCTCACTGAAGGGCTGCTGCCATCCGGCGGCAGGCGTAAACGCCCAGATCAGATTATCCAAACCGGCATCGGCGAAACGGCGGTACATCACGCGCCACAGTTCCTTACAAGCCTCCGCATCACGCCCCCACCAGAACCAGCGGCCGCCAGCTTCGTGCAAAGGACGCCAGATAACAGGAATACCCTTCTCCTGCAGAGGCTTCAGGTAGGATGCTATCTGATCGATGTCCTTCACCATCAGCGCATATTCCGAAGAACTCTCGTCGAAGATCTTACGGACATCGAAGTCGGTGTCGTCAGCATAGAAAGCATATTCACCGCTCTTCTTTGCCGGGACATTCCAATGCCACATGGCAGCCACGATGCCACCTGCACGATGCCAGTCTTCAACCACCTTCGTGTTGGAATAATCAATCCACCCTCGCGGCTGCGACCACACATGATGGATGAAGTCGAAACAGTTCAGCGCGGGCCATCGCCCCGTATGTTTATAGACCCACTGCGCCTCGTTGGTGTTCCAGTTGACATTAGCCATCGCTCCCGAAAGCATCTTCTTTCCATTGATGCTTTTCAGATAGTCGAGCAGCCTCTGAGCCTCTGGGGAACGGGAAGACTGGGTCCCGTCCAGAAAGACAATGCTATCGACGTTGGCAACGGAGAAGGAAGTGTAGGTACCGTTCTGATAGACACGGAACGACTGGGCATTGCCATGAATGGCAAACATCATTAGGAATGCCAAAGCAACAATGTGAGTAACTTGTCTGTTCATGTGAGTAAATATGAGTGTAAATATGATTTGTCGGATTACTTCATCAATACCTTTATAGCTTTCTCCCCAATCTTCACGATGGCAATGCTGCCTTGGGGCAATGTGGTAGGTATAATGTTGATATCGGAAGATGCCTTGGCGAAGCCTACCAATTGCCCTCCGATTTCATAGACGTTAATGGCTGTACCTTCGGGCGCACCCGTAATACGCAGCACGCCATCCTCGCCCTGTATCAGCACGGGTATCGCCTTCACGTTGGCAACGCCGTTCTCAATGCCTTCCATCTTTGGGTCAACGTCTATCCAGCAGAGTGTGGCGGTGGCTTCGTCTGAATTATAGCATCCTTGTTTGGCAGCATATACGCTGACATGATACGTCACGGTCAAGTCAACCTTTTCACCATTGCCCGATTTAATGTCGCTGTCCGTAATGCTATAATAACAAGTAGCACCTTCTGTAGCGCAATCAAACGTCAATTGCCCATTCTTGTATCTTATGATTGGCTTGCTGCATTTTTGCGGTTCTGGTTCTGGCGAATCTCCTCCTGATGGATCTCCTTCTTCAACAAATACGAAATTACTCCAGAAATCCGTAGTCTTGTATTTTTCAGTAGTTCCTTCTGGGATGTAGAGAGTGGAGTTATAATAGTGATCTTTTGTAAAACAATTAGAAGGTATTTTACAAGGATTCATCATTTTGGAAATAATGGAGGTGAGGCTGGAACAACCATAGAAAGCATAGTCTCCGATGGATGTCACGCTGTTGGGGATGGTCACGGAGGTAAGGCTGGAACAGTCAGAGAAAGCATAGTATCCGATGGATGTCACGCTGTTGGGGATGGTCACGGAGGTAAGGCTGGAACAGTCGGAGAAAGCAGAGTATCCGATGGTTGTCACGCTGTTTCCGATGGTCACGGAGGTGAGGCTGGAACACCTCTGGAAAGCATAGCCTCCAATGGATGTCACGCTGTTGGGAATTGTCACAGAGGTAAGGTTGGAACAGTCTCCGTTTTTGCAACTTGCTGTGTACCAGCATATTTCGATTAAAATGGTAGAAAAGTAAATATGTAGATTCTATGGATAGAGAAAAATATGGAGATTTAACATATTTAACTTTTTATAACAGCAGCATCTTGGGCTCTAAAAATAAAAAGATGCAGCAATGTTTTAACAAGAATAATCTGGAGAGATTTAACTTTGGAAGGAATAAAAACAATGATTTGTAATAAAAAGTGTGAAAATATTGCAAAAAATCAGGGTTTATTAATTTTGTTTTATAGAAAATGACTAACTTTGCAAAACAAACTTTATAAAATCGTATAATTCTTATTAAATGAAATTTATATGAGTATCAGTAAAGATGTCATCAAACAGTGCCTGATTAGTAAGCAGCGCGAGGTAGATGAGGCGGTGATTGTGAACCGCCCCATAGACTTTGAAGAGAATGGCAATTATGTGATAGTTGGTGTGAGACATGCGGGTAAGTCGTACCTACTGTATCAGCGCGTGCGTCAGCTACAGGCAGCGGGAAAGGGATGGGACGAGATTCTGTTTGTGGACTTTGAGGATGAGCGTCTGGCGGAATTCCAGACGGAAGACTTCAACAGTCTGCTGGAGGCCCATCTAGAACTGTATGGTAAAAAGCCAGTGGTTTTTCTGGACGAGGTGCAGAACATTCCGCACTGGGATAAGTTCGTGCGAAGGTTGACTGATGCGAAATATAGGGTCTATGTGACTGGCAGCAATGCGAAGATGCTGAGCAAGGAGGTGGCAACTACGTTGGGCGGCCGGTTCTTTATCTATGATGCGTACCCATATTCATTCAAAGAGTATCTGGCAGCGCAGCATGTCGAGTTAAAGGAGCATTGGGAGTATGACACGATTCAGAGAAGCGAGGTGAAACGACATCTGAATGAGTACTTCTATTACGGTGGTCTGCCAGAGATCCAGTCGTTTAAGAACAAGCGGGCTATGCTTTCGAGCTTATATCAGAAGATTTACCTGGGTGACATCTGTGCCCGAAACAATATTAAGAACGACAGAGTGCTGAACATCCTGATCAAGAAGATGGCAGAGAGCGTGAAGCAACCACTGTCGTATAACAGACTGAAGAATGTGATAGTGTCAACGGGGTCGCCCATCAGTGTGCCTACTACGATAGACTATGTGGATTACGCCTCTGACAGTTGGCTGATACTGCCTATGGAGAACGAGGTCGGGAAGCTGACGGAAAAGGAAATGCAGAAGAAATACTATTTCGTTGACAACGGGTTGCTGAACCTGTTCCTAATGAACTCAGAGACGTCGCTACTGGAAAACATGGTGGCGGTGGAACTGTGCAGGCGGTTTGGCAAAAAGAATGTGTTTTTCCTAAACGCGGAGAAGGAGATAGACTTCATTGTGCCTGACGAGAAGTTGGCCATACAGGTGTCATACAGCATCAAGGATGAGACCGCTTACAACAGGGAGGTGCCACCACTGGCGAAGTATGCCAAGGCGCACAATGACTGGAAGTGCCTGCTGATTACTTACGATGAAGAGGGCACGGAAGAGGGAATACCCGTGGTTCCAGTGTGGAAGTGGCTGATGTGGGTGTGAGGACATCTAAAGGATGCTGGAAGCATGGAATTACGGAGCTACGGATAGACGGAAGTACGGAACACACTTTGTGGGAGTTACGGAATTACAGATTAACGGATCTACAGACTTTTATGGAATAAAAAGATATGGCTTCTAAAACCAGATATACAGAAGAGTTCAAGAAAAAAGTCGTTGAAGAATATAAGAAAGGAGACCTGTCTCTTGAAGAAATAGCAACGAAATATGGGCTGCCACCAGCCCTATTGCAAGACTGGGTAAATAAGGATGATGTAAATAACATCTTCATTAGCTATGTAGAAAGGCCTGAAGAAAAGATATCTATCTTTACCAAGGTTAAAACAGCATGTGTCATCGCTTTCCAAAATCTCAAAGCGTATGGCTGGTTGTTGGCAGGATGCTTACCCTTACTTATATGCCTTACAACCTTCATAAAACGTAATAAGATGGTAGTGGAATCAGAGATGAATGAGAACCTGAATTCTACTGAAGTCAAGATGGATTCACTGATAACGATCAATAACGAATTGAAAGGGGAGATAGGAAAATTGGGCGTGACTTTGGAAAAAATTGACAATGAACTTAAGATGAACATAACCCCCAATATAACAATCAATAACGACAATCGAAGATTCAGCCATAGAGCAAGGAATACAACGAATAAGAACCAAAAGGTTGTAAAGACAGAGGAGAAAAAAGAGATAATAAATAATGAATCAAAGGCAACGATGCCAATAGACACGTGTTGTTGTCGTTGCCCCAAAGATACAATCAAATGAAATTCGATTTCCTATATCATACATATACGCTGACCATTACTGTATTTGCTGCAGTGTTTGGTATGGCATATCCGCTCATATTGCAAGCCATTGAGAGGATTGACCAGAAATACACTTCGTCTGTCCTATCTACTGATTTACGAAAACGTTGGCAGTTTAAGGCATTTAATTATCTTATCTTTGTCTGCATTACTTGTGTTGGTATATTAGCTTACGTACTAGAATGCGTTGATAACGAATGGTGGAAATATGGAGTTGTGTCTGCTGCCGTTTTCCTTATACTCTTATTGATGATAGACGTGGTTCTTCTTGTACAGCAAATCATTGACTATTATTCACCTAAGAATTTGCTCCGGTTGCTAAAGAAAAATGCGAAGAAGAGGGATGCTGATGCTCTGCTTGATTTGGCAAAGTTTGCAGCTAAGACGGATGATTTCATGTTGCATGTGAATAGTCTTTCAGAAATAGCATCTCTGTTTTATGAAGAGCAACAAAAAGCCCCCAAAGATAAGCCAGTGGAATACTCATCAGAATTATATGATATCTTGTCGAAAGTTGCAAAACGTGTTGGAGATCCGACTTTATTCGATGATAGATACAACTATATTGGTATATTGGCTACTGTTTATAACCATGGTTCGGAAGGAGGCTTGTCGTCAAACACATTGCAAAAGACATGGGAGATGGTGAACAGAGCAGCCAAGGCTGGTAATACAGGTTGGTTCAGAGATTACTGGACTTATGCAGACCAATACTATAGGTTTTACGAATTAAACGGAAGAACTCCATTGGGCGACAACAACCTCAAAGAGTTTTACCGATATCATGTGATGATGGGCGGTTTGCTTATCTATTTCAAACGATATGATTGGCTGACGCACATCATGCGTTTCAGTCAATCACAGCCGGAAAAGTTTGAACTAATCCCCGGTACATTAGGAAGGATTTTTGAAATGGTATGGCTCGTTGATGAATTAAACGAAAAGCCTTTCGGATTATACAAGAATTATCAGTATTTGGGATTAGAAGAAGGAGCTAAGATAGATGATGTTATTGCGGGCTATACATATCAGTATTTGGCACTCCTTATTATCAGGCTATGGACTTATAACGATTATAATATCAATTATTCCGATCCTTTTATTTTGCCAGCAGCGGATGAAGAGTTTGTTGAAAATAACGAAAGAATGATTAACAGAGTAGAGTGGATGAAGAAAAACGTTGAGCGCTGGTATAATAATGGACTGGTAACTGAATTCGGATTTAGTAATGTACCTGATGTTAATGTAGTCAAGAGTAAACTCGATGAGTATATAGTTATTCTAAAGCAGAAAATAATTGAGATAGATTCGCGTGATGAGGTTGATGAACATAAAGCGAAGGTGATAAGGGACGAAATGATTGTGCACAATGCTAACAGTTATTGCCCCATACCGATGAAGGAGAACGATGAAGTACTGGATGAGACACAGTTTAATACCACATCTACACCTATTATTGCAACAAACAGGATAGAAAAACCATATATCACAAAAGGTTCTAAGAAGGAACTCGGTAATTTCGGGGGCAGTTTGGTACATGGGCTGAATTTCAGGATGCTCAATGAATACCTTCGGGTTGCTTTTTCGATGATGCCGTTTTCGATTAGCTACAGTATAAACCAGAAAGACCTGTTAGAGGTGATTGATAGGCTAGAATTGCCGGAAGACTATGTTATTGTTGAAATAGGAAATGCACTGGAATTATATGAATTCAGGGACAAGATAACAGTTGAAGGTAATAATCGTATGTATAATGGGCATGAAATCCTGAGTCTTGGAATGGCAGATTCTTCTAATTGCTTATGGATATTGAGAGGATCTGAAGTACCTTTTATGGAGATTATTGAGACTGCTTTTACAGGAGGTGGCTATACAGAGATTGATACGAATAACCATCTATATAGTAATATTGATAATATAAAACCGCCTTATGATGTTCAACTTGTGCAAACAATAAAAGTATATGCTCCAAAGGATTATGGAAATACATGTCTGCTGAAAGTGATGTGTGATTATAGTGGAAATAAATATGAGTTGGATAAAGTAACGAATATCATTGAGGAAGAGGAAGTAGCTAAATGAAAGAAGTAATGTTTAACGGACGTAATATAATGCCGAATTCTCCAGAGGACCTCACCAAGGTCGTAAATTTCTTGAATGGAAAAGCAGATGTTGGTGAGTTTGAGTTCAGCGAGAAACCATCATACTGGGCCAAGCATGAGGGGATCATCAAACCATTAGGCTTGGGTCATGATGGTGCTGGCTATTATTTTGCTGTGTCGTTGGCTTTTATTGCAGTAAAAAAAGATGGTGGAATTGTCTTTGCAGAAAAGGATTATGTGTGGAGATGGGCATGGTCGTTCCATCTTGTTGCCGGCATAGCAGGATGGAATCCTGATTTTATGGTACGGGTGATACAGTCTTTTGAAGGAAAGGAAGATGGCATTGACGGGCTAATGAGCTGGGCCACACAAATATATGGTAACACATATTATGATGAAGCCGTTACTTTAATGTCTTTATTACCGCAATATCGAGTGAGCATTATGGCAGGTCTGATGGAGAACAATTTCGAACGCTATTATGCTGAATATCCGCCCGAGGATAATAAAGAGTTTTTCGCGCTGGCCTTTGTAAAAGCGAATTCATTGAAGCAGCATGAGGTGAACAAGGCATTCGATACAGCGATAAATCTTCCTTCGTTCACTTCGACCTCAGCAATGGCATTCTTCCTCTTTATACACGGTAAGTTAAATGAAAAAAGAAAGGGTAAATGTGAAGAGGTTATCCTTGATTTAATAAATGGCGATACAACACCCTATGTGACTCCTTTGTGCAATTGGATGTTCATGGAGCAGGAGGTAACTGAATTTGAAGAGGAGTGCGTTTTGTCGTTGATAAAAGGTCTAAGGGGGGAGAAGAAAGAGGCATCACTTGATGCAATAGATAGTTCTATTGGGATTCATGCGAAAGACCCTGAGTTGCTAACTAAAATCTTTGTCTGTATAGCTGAGAACCTTCAACCTACCGATATATTAAGAATGGAAGGATGTCTTAGAAGTTTGCATGAACACAATGACTATTTTCAGAATATGGTATTGTCATTTGTGATGCACCCAAAGGGCATGTACCGTATTGTGGGACGAAGGCTATGGGATAATTTTCATTTTGAGGCCTCGAGTTTTAATGCACAGAAGGATTTACCCGAAGATCTCCAATGTCTGTTTATTATTAGCATGCTTCAGGACTATGGTAATCCTGAGACTCGTTTACCAAAATTGCTCCCTCTCATAGATAGTAAATCGGAGCGTGTGAGAAATATCCTTATGGGACAATTGGGCCCATATTTGGATGACTATATGGGGCATGTTATTAATGCCTTAAATAAGCTGAAACTGGAGAGTAAGTATATAGATGTCATTAAGCAATACTATGAACGAAGAACGGATGCACTGGAAAAGAGACGAAGCATGAAAGAATTGTCACCCAGATATAGCCACATGTCTGAGTTTCAGGAAACGATGCGATTGCAGAAGGTGCACATGCAGGAACAGATGAGAGAAGCGGAAAAGGGACACAAAAGTATTTTGAAAGATATAGCAAAGAATGTTGTTCTTGCCAGAGGTGGTAGTTGGCGTGATGAGAATGGAGTTGTACATCATTTGGCGCACATTAAGTTCTCAATGCCTTCTAGACAACTGGTGCAATCCATGACACCGATGGAACAGGAGGATTGGATAAATAAAGTTATTGAAGATTGGGATGTTAAAACAAGAAATAATTAAGCAATATATAGCCACCCTAAAAGAGGACAATGAGTTAGACTATATTTTCCCACTGCTCTTGAAGCAGATGGGCTATAGGATTTTGTTAACTCCAAAACAGTCTAAAGGCCAACCCCAATATGGTAGAGATGTGGTAGCAGCTAAGAATATTGACGGGGTGGACACTCTTTTCCTTTTTGAACTTAAGGGGTTCAGTGCTAAAGATATTACCGATAGGACTCTATCTGCAAGAGATGGCATAATAGAGTCATTAAATGCATCTAAGAATACGAAGTACCGAGACGCTTCTATCTTAGGGTTATCAAAATTTCCGAGGAAATATGTCTTTGTACATAATGGTTATGCAGAAGCGAATGCACTCCTTACCCTTAATGATTATGTGGAAGAGAATTTTCCAGAAGGGAGTTTTGACAGATGGGATTTGGACAAGTTGACAACACTCTTCTCAGAGTATTTGTTTGATGAAACCCTCCTGACGGACGAGGAGAGTTACAGGTTATTTAAAAAGGTTCTTGTTTTGTTGGATGGCGAAGGAAATAATTTCAATGATATTGTTTCATTGATAGACTTGCAAATCCAGAAAATAGATGGTAAGAAGAAAGAGGGGAGGAGAGTTGTAATCAATCTGTTTGCTACACTGCGTTTAATAGCCTCTATGATTTATTTTTATTCAAAAGACTGTAATAACCTTCTACCTGCAAAATTCTGTATAGATACCATCTTGGTGAAAACATGGGCATGGATTCTTAAAGGAAAGAAAGAGAAAAAAGCTGCAATTATCAAGCATTTTTATAGTTTAGTATTACTACAAGTGCAGATTTATGAAGAGTATGTAAATAAGATTTTGTCTGTAGCAAGACTCAACAAGAGTATGTATGGATTTGAGTCTTCTGACACAGAATATATATTCTATCCGCTCAGATGCTTTGATTTTTTGGAGGATTTAACCTATTTCTTTTTCTTGACAGAGTCAATAGGTCGTCCAACACAGAAAGAAATAAGGAACAGACTTGATACGTTGAGATTAGTCATAGAAAAGAACACCGCTTGTACAATGCCATTATTGGATACGCATTCTATCCCTATTCAAATGGTATTCTTATATATTTATGACCGATCTAAAGGTAATAAGGAAGATGTGCATTTTCTCGGAAAATATCTGATGGATGTAGTTATAAACATGACTAAAAGATATCAAGATAAAAAAATGTGGCCGGAAATGACGGGGAATCGATTGGCTTTAGCGAGGAGCCTTTATGTAAAGGATGACGACTATTGCTGCGAATCATCACTTTTGCTAACTGTGATATTTGAACTAATTGCTTATTTGAATATACCACAGCTTTATACCCCATTTAAAAAGACTGTTGAGGAATCTGGTGTTAATTTGCAGATTGCATTTCCCATTACGGATGAATTTGATATTGAGCAACTTCTTTTTGAGCACCGATTGTATGATGAAATGGCTGTTCAAACAGATATAAAGCTTCCGGAGACAATAAATGGTTTTCATGAGAATTATTCTAAGAAATACAGCTCTATAGCATATAGAACTGATACCGCTGGATTTGAGTTTATGCGTGTACTGGCTCATAAGTATTACGAGACTGACTTATTCCCAGATTTTCTGGGTAGAGCATATTGCGTTGATTAAAACGGTTGAGGCTATGACATAGGGAAATAGAATGAAAGGTACTATGAAGGATGCTGTAACGATTATAGTAGGCGCAGGTGCTGTTTTGGACTTTGACCATAAGGGCATATTTCCATCTGTGAAGAATATTACAGATGAGGTGCTTAAACTGAGTATCCAGAAAGTGGATGGAGGTGAAAGGCCGCTCTTGCGTGAGATATACGAGCATGTTGTTAAGAAATTAAACAGAGTGTTAGAGACGAACCACATTAAGCCTCCACAATTAAATTTTGAGAACTTGTTGCATGTCATCGAAATGTGCATTGCTTATAGCGGCGGTTGGCATAAGGAATACGTGTCATGGATTCCATTTCCAGAGTTCGGAACTCTGATTCAACCTGTCAAGTTCTTGAAAGATATTCATACGTATGATTATATCAGGGCTGCATATGGGCTGCAAAAGATCGTAATGGACATCGTGAATCAATACGATGCTTTTTTCGAAGAAGATACATTTAGGGAACAATGGTATCGAGATTTCTGGAAATCCTTGTCATCGAGATCGAATATCTTCAATCTGAATTATGACAATACGATAGAGAATAGCCTTGGTGAATATGAGGATGGGTTCCCACCAATCGAAGAAGGAGAGAACTATAGTCGATTTTCAGCTAAACGCTATTATGAGAACCAAAGAGGTGTTTCTACTATAGCACATTTACATGGTCAGATATTGTTCAGTGAGGCAAGGGAATATCCGTTTGATTATAACATACGGGACATGGTAAAGAATAGAGATTATCAGACTGCATGTAAGAATAGAATCGGGGGACAATTCCCGCCTTCTAATCAGGCAAAAGAAGAGTATGTACAACCGATTATTGTTTCTGGTTCGAGGAAAACGGAGAAGATGACGTTCGCTCCTAATAATGTCTATCTATCAGACTTGGCAAGAAAGGTTGTTGAGAACAAACGATTGATGATAATTGGCTATTCTTTCGGAGATTTGTATCTGAATGAGATTCTGGGATTGGGTATGGCTGCTCATGGAGATGAATTCAGGGTAGTGATCATTGACAAGTATCCCCTATATATAAACTCATATATTTCATGGTTTCAGCATCTGACACATGAAGGTAACCCACAAGAATACACTTTTGTATCAAGGCTTGCTAAGGATGGGTTATTTGTTAAAATTGGGCAGAAGGAATATCCTTTTATTTTTGAAGACTATGATAGACCAGTGGTTTCGCGAAATGGGAAGTTGATGATGTGTATCGGCGGATTTAAAGATGCTGTAGTGAACCATAAAGAAACAATACTTGAGTTTCTTGGTGTATGATTTCTTATCGCATACTATCTTTCTAAAATTTATACCACTGCAATGGCCTACCATCACATTCAGGCGTTGGGAGAGGCAGCCATTATTTGTGCCAGTTTCCGGACATTTCTATCAGACATAACAAAGAAGAATGTATCGTCTTCCAACATCTCTTTGATTAATGTCTTTACAAACCCATCATATTCATTCAAATCTCGATCTGAAAAGATCTTCTCCAAAGTTTTCATTACAGAAGTTGCAAGTACATCTGCTGTCTGTAATAGGAATGAAGATTTTGAGTTAGCAACAGAGAACGATTCGACCCAACTTTTCCATGATATTATCCCTGCCCACACTTCTAGGATTTCGTTGTTTTCCATAACATTGAACCTCTCATAGAGTTTCTTGAAGGCCTCGTTACACAACAAACAACTATCGAAGATAATATTTGTTCGATAATTTTTACGCTTACAAACATTGATTACTCTCATACCTAGAGCAGTAAAAGTTGTATAGTTTGCTGATCTGACAACACTTGGATTTGCATCGGTATTATGCATTACGGCTTCATAATCATCCTTATAAAGTTCGTCAAGATGACAGCCAGCTAACATTCTTTTATATTTAAGATTATGCGTTTTTGCAAACACAACATCAAAAGCATTCTGGTACATTTCTAATTGTGGATGGGTAAATGCATTAGAAACGAGTTCTATATCTTCATCATCAAGTATGTCATAGAAATATTGAGCAGCCTTCTTTTTTTCTTCTTTGTCATTGCACCATGTATAATCTTCAAAATCATTATATGCACCATCTAGAAAATTGTCTACAATTAGTGCGCATACCATAAATCTCTTTTCGAGTATCACAAGGGAAAAATCGCATTGCATTCCCTTCAAATATTCAAGAATGGATTTTAAGATTAATGATTTCTTGGATGCTCGTATCCATCGAGCCGCTTTAATTTCTGTTTCTCCAATCTCCTTTACTGAATCAAATTTTATTTGAATATAAGACAAAATGGATGCTTCCTTGGTTTGAGGTATGGAAACAGCTGCTAACGCAAAATACTTTTGTGTAGAATCTACAAGATTATTACCTGTGTTGCCTGACTCATCTATATATGTATTATACAGCATACTTATCTACCAATACATTCAGCAAACCGTGATACTCTAAACTAGTCTGCTGATTAAAAAACAACGGATTGAAGTCTCTTGATTTCTTTAGTACTGTATTTAGTTTATGAAACACTCTTAACTGATTCTCATTAAATGTCTCAGAGATTATCTTATCACTTTCTGTGCCATGTTGATCAATAAAGTAGAGGTACCTTGACACTATGCCAACTGCTACATCTGACAATTGCACCATCGTATCAGTTTTAGAGTCTACAAAAATATAATTATTCAAAATCTTGCCATCCATAGATACGGGGTTCTTCTTTAAATCGTATATGATATCAATCTCATTATCCATTATCAATCGACTATTTATCCAAGTACTTATTTCATAACGGTATATTGAGGCTAATTCTTTCAGCATAACCAGTTCTTCTTCGTCTTGAACAAATACTAGACCCTTTTGGCTTGAACCCTTCTCCAGCCATTCTATCAAACATAATCGGCATTGTTCAAATCCTATATCTCTTGAAGGATTCTTATACGACTTGCACAGAAGTATTAAATCATTCATAAAGGCAGAAATAACCTGGCTATCTATATTAGGGTATCGATATCGAAGTACTAGGTCAAAGAAACCACTTAAGTCCGACTTTATTACTCTATAAAAGAGAGCCTTAAACATAAAGATATCATCTGGTATTTGTGATTCGAACCCATCTATAGAATCTAAAATATCTACAATAGACCAATAAAGCACATTGAGGCTATTGAAGTGAATATGCCAGTTATTTTCAATTAACAGATCCAGGAATATCTCAAGACGTTCTGATTTCAAGCAATCAGCAAATACGCCATTATAAATATGATGAGATTTCACTTCTTGAACAGAGTCCTGAAGACTAAATAAAGATCTTAAATACTCTATTTTAACAGTACCTTCGCCTTCTATGCCCCCTAAAACAAATATCGTATCAGCAGGAACATTAAACTTATGTTTTTCTTCGTTCAATTTAAACTTCTTTATATTATTTGTCTCATCATAATACATCATAAGGTACATATCAATAAAACTCGATAAAATACCTTTTGCTTTTACTGATATTTTCATGGCTTTTCTTATGTCTGTAAAATCTATCGGGTTAGACTTTATCTTCTGTATACAAAGCTGCTCACTATTAGAAGATCCAGTATAATATAAGCCATCATTAATGAGCAACTTTCTGAATTCCGTATCCATTATCGAACGAATATCTTCATCATGAGGACAACATGCGAGTATGGTCTTATCAACCAAGATTTCTTCATCTATACTCGCCTTAAATGTCTTATTTATATGGTTAATCAATTGATTTTGAATATTTGCAATAGTAGATGTATCCATATTATAATATCGTCATAAAAAAGCAAAAAAAGTTGGCCCAAAAGTTCCCGTAAATTTTCAAATGAGAAAAAACAAAGACAATAGTACAGATTATGGGGAAAGAAACACTATTCCGGATGCTGGATCCATATAGTCACGAATCCTGCTACTGATGGCCTCGCATACATGCTGCACGTCATCAAGACCTTTGACAATGCCGTCATTATCAATGCCAAAGAAAAGTGAACCGCCCAAGCCATTGGCAAAGGCACTTACGCTCTTCAACCAACTCTTAGGTTTCTTCTCTTCAAGCATCACCTTGAAGTCATATACTGTACATTCAGCTATCAGACTATTCAAATCCATTTGGCAACTAATCTCATATTTTGGTTGCAAAGGTACAAATTTTAATCGAGAATGAGGCATAGATTTGCCGTTTCGCGCGTAATTTAAGCAAATTTTGCCTAAAAATGCAACCATGTGGGGCTAAAAGTTATGTCAATTGAAGAAATATGTGTACCTTTGTAGCGCATTATGGCTAAAGCCATCTTTGCAATACATTAGTTCGGAATCGCCACCGTACCTGCTACGAGCAAATAATATGGTAAGTAAGGAACAATTGCTGGCAATACGCCAAAAATTACAGACACTCAAAGAGAGCGGTGAACTAAACGGCGAGGGTGCAGATAGAAGTGAAAATCTGCACAGGTTATTCATGTATCCTGCAATGATGGTGCCCGCTGCACAACATGCTGTAATAAAGGCTGTTGCCGATTGCTTACCAGTAGGAGCATGGGCAATGGATCCTTTTATGGGTTCTGGGACATCGTTGATGTCTTGTATGGAGTTTGGGTTTAATGTTTATGGCCAAGATATTAATCCGTTTGCCGTGATGTTATCAAAAGCTAAAGTTGAAAAGTACGATATACATCAATTGAAGGCTGTTTGTAAAGTAGTCTTGGATAAAATTTCAAAAGATGAAGATACAACTGTAGCGGTTACATTCAGAAATATTGATAAGTGGTTTAATCCTGATATTCAGATAGATCTTTCTAAGATAAGAAGAGCAATACAGACAGTGGATTCACAACTTATTCGTTACTTCCTGTGGGTAATTATGTCTGAAGTGATTCGTACAGGAAGCAACGACCGTACCTCAACTTTCAAACTACATCGCCGTAGCGAAGAGGATATTCAAAAACGCGATGTTAATGTTATCAAAGAGTTCACGATTTTAGTAAACCGCGGTATAGATGATGTCGCTCTTTACTGGGACAAGTTAGCAAAAGAGACTGAGTTGAATGAGGAGTTCCACAATGTGGAAGCTGATATCCGTTGGGGAGATACTAAAGAATTAATAGAGAGAGACACACGGTTTGACTTGCTTGTTTCTTCACCACCATATGGTGATAACCATACTACTGTTACTTATGGACAGACTTCCTATTTGCCTCTGCAATGGATTGATCCTAGAGATTTGAGTTGTCCATATGACTATGTTAAGACAACCCAAGAGATAGACAGACGCAGCCTGGGTGGTCAGACTAAAAAGAAAGAGATAATGGCCGCTATTGCGACGTTGTACGCAAAAACACCAGCATTGAAATCTTTCGTTGATTCGGTCCCTGCTGATGAAAAGGATAAATACTACAAAACTCTGTCATTCATCGCAGACTTTGATCAGAGTCTTGAAAAGATAGTAGCCAGTATGAAGGATGATGCCTTTTATATCTGGACTATCGGAAACAGATTTGTAGGGAACAGAGAAATCCCCAATGATAAAGTGCTTATTGAACTGATGGAGTCGCGTGAAATAGAATTGTTTGAGCGTGCAGAGCGTCAGATTCTAAACAAGAAACAGTCCAAGAGAAATAACTATTCAAAAACGATGGAAAAGGAGCATATACTCATTTTTCATAAAAGTGTGTGAGTTATGGATAATCAGTTTGACATCAATCCCCATGTTATTAGGCAGCTAGGAGAAGAGTTGGTTCCTGACGAGATGACTGCTTTGATGGAGTTGATAAAGAATGCCTATGATGCTGATGCCAGTTACGTTAAGATTGACATCAACACAGAAGGCGTGTATACAGAAGAGCAACTTACATACCCCACACATAAAGGTTATATTGTTGTTGAAGATTCTGGTGTAGGAATGGATGATACAACTATAGAGAAATCCTGGTTGACTATTTCTTATTCAAATAAACGAGCTGGTGTTGATGGTATTAAGAAGAAGACGAAAAAGGAACGTACCCCTCTTGGTGATAAAGGTCTAGGCAGATTAAGTACCCAGCGACTGGCAGACTATTGTGAAATATTTACGACTCCTGAAGGTGGCTCAAAACGATATCACGTTGCTTTTGATTGGCGTGAATTTGATAAAGTTGAGAGATTATCCCAGGTTCCGGTTAAGGTGGAGTCCACACCGGCTGGAATATCGAAGGGAACGAAACTTGTCTTAACGAACCTGCTTTCAACAGAAGTTTGGAAAGGTGACCGTCTAGATACCTTTAAAAATAAGATAGTTCAGGTATTGACTCCATTCTCCGAAGTTCGCAAGTTCTATGTTTATGTAACTGTGAATGGTGAGCATATAGATGTCATGAAGAAGTTAGACAGTATACTCTCTTTGTGCCAGTCATCGTATGAGTTTTCTTTTGATGGTGAATACCTGAATGTTTCCGGTGTTATCAAACCTATGAAGTTGGGATCTGGGAACAATCGTACGGTTCAAGAGAATTATAAGGCCTTTATTGAAAAGGACGCTGGTAAGAAATTCGCAGAGTATTTTTTTACTACAAAGAAAAAAGACAAATCATTTTTTTCTCCAGTTGAGAACGGATTCATAGCTTTCTCAAAGAGATTCTCATTCCAAAATGATATGGCAGGACTTGCATCTTTGGATGGTCGTAAATGTAATCCAGGAGCTTTTAATGGAAAAATCTATGATTTTGCTCTGACAGATAACTTTGGTGCAGTAACCAATGTATTTGACACTGCTTCTGAATACAAAGAATATGTCAAGACACAGACAGGCATTAAGATTTATCGAGATGGTTTTGCCGTACAGCCTTACGGTTTTGGCCAAAATGATTGGTTAGGACTCAGCAAAGGCCAAACCTCTGGTTCTTCATTTTATGGATTGCGCCCAGAGAATACTGTGGGATACTTCTCTATCAGTGAGGGCGTCAATATTCATTTAAAGGATAAGACCGACCGTCAAGGCTTTGTAGAAAATGAATATCAGTACAATTTTGAACTGATAGCGATTACTTATATTCGTAAAGAGTGCGATAGTTTTATAGAGGCCGTAAGGCGTTGTTATAATGATTTTATCCGAAAGTATAAGCAGGAAAATACGGGTATTAAGACTATCCAACAAGCCTATAAAGAGATTAGGACGGCCGCAGATGCATCGATTGGATATAAAAAGCGAGTTAGTGACTTAAGAAAGGAGGTTAGCCATTTTGATGAAACCTCCAGTCGAATTGTAAAAGAAGCGAATTCGCTTTTCAGTGCGGGTAGTTATGAAAAGGCTTTGAAACTATTGGATGAGAACAAAACCACGCTGGAGCAGGCTCAGACGTTATTAGCAGAACTGGAGGAGTTTGTAAATAAGACCGCTCAATTGTCATCTTCTGTAGACTTTATTGAACCAAAGATTGATACATTAGAAAGCCAACTTGATGACTTCTCCACTTTAGCAGCTGTGGGTATGACAGCAGAATCAATAACCCATGAATTTCCTAATTTGATTAAGCGTCTTAATGAGGGAAACACCGAATTTATGAAAAAGGTGAGTAAGGAACCCATTGAACGTGGCACATGTCAGGATTTTTCAAGACAAGTAGCTATTGCTACTAATACAATGGCACAGCAGTTAAAGCATGTTTCACCTGCATTACGTTATGCGAGGGAATCAAAGATTACTTTTGATATCCGACAATTCTTTGAGTCGCAAAAGGAACAGTTTTATAACCTGTATATGGAGAAATATGGCGTGTCCCTTGATGTGAAAGAGGAAACACCATTCTCAATAACGATAAACGAAGGGCGCTTTATTCAGGTAATGGATAATTTGATTAATAACTCAATATATTGGTTGTGCCAGCATCCTAATGAACATCCCAAAGTTTCAATATTAGTTAAGAGACCATGGTTGTATGTTTCAGATAATGGATTAGGAGTGGCACCTGCGGTAGAAGAGTCTTTGTTCGAACCTTTTGTTACGATGAAGCCCAAAGGACAAGGTCGTGGATTGGGACTATTTATTGTTCGCCAACTTTTGGATGCGGTAGGCTGTTTCATCGTTCTAGACGAGCGTAAGAATGTCTATAACAGACGATATGTTTTTGCTATTAACCTTTCAAATATTGAGGCGGAATGAAGTTAGATGAAGCAAAGCTGCTCGTTAAGAGCCTATTGGAAAAAGTCAATATCTCAGTTGTTTACTATATAGACGACTATCTCAGTTTTGATGGTTTAAACACCATTATGTCCTATATTGAAGATACAAAAGAAGAGAATCTTCGAAGCAATTCTGCGCTAATCCCAGAAGAGTTTGCTGAGATTAGGCATGTTGACCCAGATATACGTGCAAAAATTCAGGAGTGGTGGTTATTACAGCCTAATCCTAAACGAATTGAGATTATAGGAACATGCGTTCCGCAAAAGAACGCAAAGGCAGAGAACTATGTTCAACAGTTACTCGGTGAAATATGCGTATTGTGCTCTCCAGAAGAATGGGAAAACAAGTATTCTACCGAATGCATAAGCAGAATAAAGTCTGGAGAAAAAGCACTTCTACTTTTCGACTACAAACTTGGTGATAAAGAAACAGCAGAAGGAGAAGGGCGTAATGGTTTGAATCTAGCTCAAAAGTTCAGTGTAAATGAGGGAGTAAAAGATAATAGTTATTGTGGTATTTTTTCTCAGCAGATAGAAATCGAGGGAGAGAATGGAGAGTTTCAGTTTCGCAAGAATAATAAAGAGAAATTAGCCTCATGGGCATTTCCATTCTCAAAATATAGAATCCCGGATGGAGATGACTATACAAAATTTATTGAAGGGCTTAATAATCTGCTTTGGGTAGGTTATGTGGATAAATTGTCAGAGATGGCTAAAAGCTTGATAAAATCAACTGCTGAAAAAATAGAGAGTGCGTTTGATGATATTCTCCCACTTGAATTTAAACAGTTAATAATTAACAGTTCAGATGCGGAGGGCTGCCGGGAGATAGATACCCTTCTTAGGTTAATTCATATAGTTTTTGACAGAGAACTGCAAAACTCTTTGACAGAGGCTGCGAATGGTATGGCCTCAATAAACATGAAGGTCGAGGCGATAAAAGACATTGATTCTGTGGTTAAAAATAAAATGTCTGCACAATATGACACTGAGTTTGTGAAAGGTTTTTTTCAAGATGAGAATTTTATAAAAGGAGATATTATCAACAAACTGCTAATGCCATTACAAAATGGAGATGTGTTCTGTGTGGGGGAAGGGAAGTATTATGTGCTGCTTTGTCAACCATGTAACATTGCCTTGAGACGTGGGGGCAAACGAGGAGGTCATGATATAGGATATTTTGTGCCGTTAGCAGAGAATAACCCTGAAGAAAGTTTATCAAATAAGTTGGAGTATCTTAAGAACAAGAAGAATGGCGAATGGGTTAATGCAAAGGCAACGTTCATGGGGCACCTCCACAAGAAAATGAATGAGGCTGTACAAGGGTATTTATACCGGTTAAAATGTTCCATAGATGGGAAATCCCTTAATCTTGTGCTTAATGATTATTCCACTATTAGCTTAGCCTTGTTGGATTATTGTACGTTTTCTGAAGATGGCCAAGTCATTATCAATAAGGACTGCTCTACTAATTTGCACTTGAATCAAAAGCAATTACATAAAAAGCATGTGGATACTTTTAAAACATATTTGGATTTTGATCATTTACTTGAGGGACTTTCCGAAGAAACGCATGTTGTAATTAAGCCTAAGGTTGAATCATGGTTTTATTCGCTAATGACGAAACTAGGTATTAAACCTCGTTTTGAAAACAGCAAATACATATTTCCGATAAAGCGCTATGGTCATATTCAGGATCCTTTAGCTTCTGATTTGTTGACTCAATTGTCACACTACATGTCACGTGCTGGATTACCCAACGAATTTGAAACAAAAAAATAATGGCAACAAACTATAATTACATAACCGTCCGGTCCTACACTAAGTCCATTGAGGGATGGATGGAGGATATGGTGATACCGGTAGGGAGGTGGGGACAGATTGCTGGAGCAGATGTTGTGTGCTCCCCGTGGGTATAGAGATTGCGAATAGGCCTTTGCAAGTTCAATATATGACTTTATTGCGTGTGCACGTGAGCGGGGGGCAATATCAAGATTTACTGCTCAGAGGAAGGTTTCACGGAGTTAGAACTTTGCTCTACAAAAACCTCGCTTGGTAAGTTCCTTTAAGTTTCTGATCTACGATCTAGTAAAACCCATACAGTTGCAGATTGCTCCCATTGAGGCCTGTTCCTTGAGGCTCCAGGTTAGCGAAACAATACCAACGAAATAATTAGCCATTGATGACCGCATAATCAAGCGAAATAATTACATACTTGCTAACCCATGCAGTAATACTAAGAATTGATGACAAATACGACAAACCAGCCGAACAGGCACTTTAATTCCTACAAGGAGGAATTGGTGGAGAAAGTTTCTGTAGGAGTACTCCATGGACATGGAGAGATGTTGGACGAATCATAAAGCAACGCGATAATATGGAACAGAAATTCAATAATAACCGCTTGGATTTGCAGATACTTCGGGAGTTCTGCGAACGGGAGGGTGAAGAAATCGCTTACCGCAAGGGTGACCAGTTGGAGCGTGAGGGTGACCCAGCACGGTGGTTCGCTTTTGTCACTGAAGGATGTTTCAAATATGTAAAATATGGTATGAGCGACGACAAGGCACATATCACGTGGTTCTCGTTTGAGGGTGAGTTCGTGTGCGACTACCCCACATTTCTCTATGGCCGTCCGTCACAGGCCACAATTGAGGCAATGGTACCCAGCCGTGTACTGAGGGTTACGGGCCAGCAACTGGAACAATTTTTCAATCAAAACATGGAAACGATGAAACTACGAGCCATGATTGGCGAGCACATTCTCAGCCAATTCCGTTCGCGCTATCTTGACCTCCATTGTACTACGCCCCGTGAACGCTACGAAATGTTGCTGCAACGCTGTCCTGGTATTATGGAGTTACTTGATTTGCAAGACATCGCTTCGTTTTTGAACGTCCATCCCAATACTGTCAGCAAAATACGGCGTGACATAACGTTTGGCGACAGATAATAGTCTATAACAGATAGAAACTCTCAACCTAAGTTGAGACATTTACCCTTGGCATTCATATAATAGATTTAGCCAAAGGGCTATTTTTATGTTTATTTGTAACTTTGCGGACCAAACAAGCAAAATGAACCTCTGAAAATGGAACTAAGACATTGGACGCTGTCAGACGCAATGGAACTGACAAGCCTTTGTAATGCTGTTGACAGGCGTTTCCTTTCAGACCGTCTGCCCTATCCTTATATGGAAAAGGATGCGGAAGAATGGTTGAAGATGGTAACCGATAATGATACTATTACCGGTATCTATCGAGCTATTGTATATGATGGGAAACTCATAGGCAGCATATCGGTTGAGAAGAAAGATGATGATGCAGAAATCGGGTACATGATTCTCAATGAATATACAAACAAAGGTATAGCAACAGAAGCTGTCAAACAGATATGCTCCATTGCATTCAAGGCCCTGTCGATTGAACAAATAACGGCCAATGTCTTTCAGCCAAACATTGCTTCAATAAGGGTGCTACTGAAGAATGGCTTCAAGTATAAAGGTACTATACCAAATGCTGTCATAAAGGATGGGAATGTTTCTGACTTGCTCATTTACGTATTGACAAAAGAAACAAGATAAAGCATAATCAATATAAATCAATGAACAAGAAAACCATCATCACCGCACTAGTCGCCCTCGTCGCCATGTCAGCCGATGCACAGAGGCTTAACAAGGATGTTGAGAGGATGCAATATGTCTATGCCCTTAAAGTGGTCATCAACGATAGCGTCTGGAGTGGATTTGCTGATAAGCAATATGATGTACCTCTACTATATTATGGCGATACCTGTTGCTATGTGGTTAATCCCACGGAGAAGTTCTTGGCTAAGTATCCGTCAGTCTTGATACATTGCGACAACAACATCCAGATTTATCAGACGGAGAAAGTCGATGATAAACCATTCCACATGCATGTAACCTTCACAGATGAGGAAAGCAACATCGACTATCACACACCCTTCATGAGATGCAGCAGTCTGGAGCAGACGAGTAAGACTATTCCAGATGTCACTTCAGTCAACGAATGGGCTACGATGGTGATGCATGAGTATTTTCATGGCTTCCAGTTTAAGAACGATGGCTATCTGGATACTTACGAAGCAATCACCAATGCGGTTTTGCCAGATACTCTAATCGCATTAGCCGCCTGTCATGATTGGTACAGAGAAAGCATCACTCAGGAGAACGACTTTCTGCTAAAAGCAATTGATGCCAACGATATTGAGGCGTCAAAAGCCTATATCCAGTCGTTCTTTGAGTTGCGTAACGAACGCAGGGAAAGGGTGAAAAAGGAACTTTGTATAGACATTGTAGCCTTGGAACAGTTGTATGAAACGATGGAAGGTTCTGCTCGCTATATCGAATATTGTCTGTATCGGCATTTTGGAAACTTCAGCCTGTCCGATGCCAAATGGCTATATACTGTTGGACGCAAGTATTACTATGCCACGGGATTCAATCTCCTCCGCCTATCAGATAAATTGAGGATTGATTATAAATACTTGATATTCAAAAACGTGTCAACTGTAGAAAGGTATTTAAGAATACTTAAATCAGAATGAAACGACTAAGATATGTAGTTATGAAAACAAAGAAGATTTGGGGGCTCGCTTTAATAATAGTTGCTGCTTCAACCCTCGCCTCTTGCTCTATTGTAAGAGGCTATCGAGCAGACGGCAAGAGCGGCCCGGATATTTATAGTTTTGAGCATCATGTTCACGACACCATTGATAATGGGACGTTTCCTTTTCGTTTCCCATACGCAAAGCAACAAGCCATCTGGATTGACACCCTGCATTTCTTCAATCAAGGAAAGCACTACAAGAACACCACATTGCAGGAGGCTGTGACTGGTAAAACTGACACACAGGGCGTTCTCGTCATCCAGAACGACAGCATCATCTACGAGAAATATTGGGGAGATATTTCCGCTGACAGGATGGCAACGGTGTTTTCTGTCTCGAAATCAATTACCTCGCTATTGTGTGGGATTGCCGTTGATGAGGGTTGCATCAAAAACGTGGATGATGCAGTCACCGACTATCTGCCGGAACTGAAGAAACGAGACCCCATGTGGCAGCGTCTCACCATTCGCCATCTACTTAACATGCAGAGCGGACTTGATTTTGACGACACCTATTCCCTGCGTTTGAAGCATTTCAAACGGCTCAACGCGATGGCGAAACTGAATTATGGTCACAACATGATGAAGCAGATTCGTGGCTTGAAGTTCCGTTGCGAACCTGGCAAGGAGTATTGCTATGAGAGTATGACGTCAGAAATTCTTGGCGTGATTATCGAACGGGCTACGGGCCGACGCTATGCCGATTATCTCAGCGAGAAGGTGTGGAAGCCGTTGCAGATGGAGTCCCCGGCCATTATTAATATAGACAGTCGCAAGCACGATGTCGCCCATGCATTCGGCGGCATATCCTGCACAATGCTGGATCTTGCGAAGATTGGCCGTCTTTACCTTAACCGTGGAGTGTGGAATGGTAAGCGCATCGTCAGTGAAGAATGGATACGCCAGTCCACCGACTATGCAACCGACAATGACGGCTATCATTTCAATTGGTACAACCTGAGCAGCATCGGTGCCGATAAGCCTCAATATCCAGGCTTTTATGCTCATGGCATTCGTGGGCAGGTGCTTTATGTCAATCCCTATAAAAATCTCATTATGGTTAGAATCGGGAAGCATGACAATACCTATGCATTCATACCGTTTCTTTTTGAGCAACTAAGTAATAGTGGTAATTTCTGAGAATAAATGAGCACGAAAAATGAAAAACAAACAATTGTTATTAGTGCGACTTCTAGCATAGGCAGGGCACTCTTCAAGAAATATGTCGCCATCAGCAATCGCATAAGCATCGTAGGCCGACGGACGCATTTACTTGACGAACTGCGCAAAGAGCATCCCGACACGACCGTAACCGCCATGGCTGACATTACCAAGCAGAATGAAACAGGGCGAGCTATTTATGCTACTACAGCGAGATGCAATCCTTCATAACATCTGTTGAGCACGGACATTCAAGCGTCCTCACTGATATTACAACAATTAAACCGACTTACGAAGTCATAATGAGCATAATAGACAGATTCCTATAGAATCCAATGGAAATACACATAGAAGGCAATCTCCAATACAATCGTTATAATTGACAGGAGGGAAAGGGAGCCGACAATGTAGAACAAACGTTGTGACAGCCAGACACCTTCGTTGTTCCTCACAATGTCAGTAAGTCTGTGACTCTGCTTCTGCCATAGAACTTCCTGCTGTTTGTATTGGTCGGCAAGCATTTGTTTCTCCTGTTCCATCCATTGGTTATGGAGTTTTTGCATCTTCTCCCAGTCATCATCAGACACATTCACCGTTACCTTCAACTTTGTGGGTGCATCTTCCATAACTTGGTCAATATGCTCGTTGATGGAATCAACCTTTTTGCTGATGGTATTCACGGCTGCACCAAGCACTCCTTCTTCACGCTGGGTTTGGCGGATTGAAGATTCCAAGGATAGCTTGGCATTGATGACGGCAGTTGTTGCCTTGTCAATGTCACTACTCAATTGTTTGAGTTCAGGAACACGACTGATGATATCTTGTTCGGCATCCTTCTCCTGAATTTCCTCCTGAACTTCGTTGAACATTACATCGAAGTCAGGCTTGTTCTCATTGTTCTTACTTTTTCTAATCATAGATATGTGTGATTGTTTTAACGGTGGAAACCGCGTTTAACTGTTTTTGGTTTGTACATGGAATGTGCCATCAATAGGCATCGGCGAGCAAAGGCGCGTTCGTCCTCGTCATCCTTTTTGCCCCAGCCAGACTCAGGAACGGAACCGCCACCACCTCCGCAAGATTCGGACATGGATGTTGCGGCATCGATGTACCCAGCAAAGAGAAGCATGGCGGTGTGGGCAACGTTCTCGACAGTGGCGGTATCATTGCCCTCTGGAACCTGAGCCTCTTTGAGGAAAATGTCCTTGACCGAGTTCGGAATCACAACAGCCTTGTTGCCAATAGGTGTTTCGATGTTGAACGATGTGAAGGAAGGCACAGGCTTTGCCTGAACTCTCGGCTGCACTTTGGTCTGGGTAGATGTCGGCTTTGGAGTAACATGACGAGACGGACGGTTGCTTGGTGTGGCAGTCGGTGAAGCAGGTTTCACCGTGCCCAGGGCTGGCTTCGGATGGAACTTCTTCCATGTGGCTTCAAGCTGTGAAGCCATAAATCTGCGACCAATTTCAGAAGCCTTGAATACAGAGGCATTCTTGCCGATGGTGTAGCCGACAAGTTTCTTGTCCTTGTCGTAACGAGGTGTGACCTCATAGCCCTTCATACGAAGCATCTTGAAGTAGAAGTCAATGTCAAACTCCTGCATCTTCTGAATGGTGTATTCGCAAAAGTCCGCAATCTCTTCTCTTCGCATGTCACGTATCTCCTTCGGCTGCTTCCACCCATGCCGCATGTTGATAATTTCCGCAGCCATCATTGCTCGCGTGTGAATATCATGAACATCATTAGTGTTTCCGTCAAGGTCAACACGGCAGCAGTCCATGTGAAGGTGAAGCGTTCCCGACTTGGAATCAGAGTGAAGTCCACCCACATTCATTGAGTTGCGGAAATTGGTCTTCACTTCCTTCTCCATGCCCTTGGGGATGAGTCCGAGGGAGTCCATTGTCTCCAGACTTTCATCTTGAAGGTTCGCCCAGTCCTTCATGGTGAAGTTGGTAGCCTCTTCCTTGGAGGGGGAGATTACAAACTGCACCATGAGACGTTCCAGACTTCTCCCTACGGTTCTGTCCTGCTGATGGAGCTGGCAGTGATGCTTCATCATATACCAGATTGCTGTCGGGTCAATACCTTCAGGCATGTGGTTTACCTTGACCACTTTTGCCTTCTCCTTCTCTAATGCGTACCTTACGGCATTGCCACCGTAGGGTACGACTTTTGCAAGCATAATCATGATTCTTTCTATTCTTTGGTCAGTACAGGAGATGAAATATTCTCTTCGATGCTATACCAATGTTGGATGAGTTCCGCACTTGACCTAATCCACCATGTCATGAACTTCTCCGACTTGAAAAGCTTCAACTTTTCCTCTTCCGTTTTCTTGGCGAGGACGCTGGTGATTTTTATCAGGTCAGTCCTTGCATAGACAAGGGAGTTAAGGGCATCGACCTCTTCCCTGGTGAGCCGTTGCCGTGGATGATGCTTTAAGCCTGTTTCGGTCAGATAGCGGTTCAGGCTGATGCCACATTCCTTGGCAAGCGCCTTTAACTGCGACCAGACTTCATCCGTACATCTGAAAGCATGTACTCTGGTCGGCGTTTTTTTGGTTATTTTCTTTTTCTCCATTGTCAATAACTTTTAATGAAAGGGATGAATATATAACTGATTAGAAAGAAGGACAAGGTCTGCGAGCCTGCGAGTAGCCCGAGAAACTTTTAGGAGTGCAACAACAGGGACACCTGTTTTGTACTACAAAAGGATTTCTCGAAAAGTCCCTTTAAAATATCGGGGCTTTGAACTCCAAAGTTCCCGTCAGGGCTTAGAAGTCCGTTTCGGTCTGCCTTGCGTCCTGCATCGGCAAACTTCCATTGGGATGGTTGGGCGGTGCAGGTCGCAGACCAGAGTCCTTCAGGGCTGTTACTCGTTGTTATGGAAGCCATTAGGGGTGTACTATCTGTCAGACTTTTGGTGGTAGTCATTGTTGCCATTGGATATGATTCCGTTAGGCTGAGGCGGTTGCCCTTCTTGCTTTGCTGATGGCACATCATTTCTTTTCCCTTCATTCTGACTGCCATCGGCTTCTACATGCGAAGAAGGGATGTCAGCAGACTGATGGGAAATGTTGTTCAGAAAAGAATTGGAAGTTCTTTCATCAGTAACAGATTAGCCGACACTGCCACTATCATTAGATTGTGGTGATGGACGGGATACATCACTATCGGTAGGAGAAATCACACCCACGTTTCCTGCATCGGAATTGTTGCCATCTGGAACAGAACCTTCCGCATCTTTGTTTCTACCATCTGGCACCTCGATAGTGATGACCTTGGCAGGTGGAACTTCCGCGGTGACGATTGCAGTGCCATCGGCATTCCTTCTTGTTGCGAAGGGATTCTTGACAAACCTGCCATCCACATACCAGCCCGAAAAAGCATGAAGCGTATGGATGCGGTTATCTCCTACTTTCTGTGAAGAGGAAATCCCCAGAGCCTCCATCGCTTCTATAAGTTTGGGAACCGTCTTGCGGTCTTTATCCCAGAGCTTGGCAAGTTGGGTGTTGTCAACCATCACTTGGCCGGGCAAGATTTCAACCTGTTGAGTCTTGCTTATCTGTACCCGTTTCGTTTCGCGTTCAGCAAGTTCAACAAGCGACAGGAAGCATTCCATGCGGTCAATCTTGTACTTCTTGCTGCGTAGATACTTCATCTGTCCCTCGGACAGCGTGAAGCAATAATGAATCTTTTGGTTGTCCATAATTGCTTGATTTTAGATTTTATCCCCGTCAAATAGTTTTGCAGTAGGTTGACTTCGTCGAGCTAAACCTTCATCGTTCCAACTGGACTTGTTCGGCTTGCGCTTGTGCGATGCAAGGATGGCAGCGTTCTGCTCCTCATCCGTCAAAGGAATGGGATTCTTGCGGTTCGCCTCCAGCCACTTGTCTATCTCATCAAGGTAGATGACCCATCGCTTGCCAGGCTTGGAGCCAGGGATTTCCCTGTTTGCGAGTTTCTGATAAATGGTCGCAAGGGGAATGTTGGTGTACTCGGCAACCTGCTCTGGCGTGACAGGGCGGTGTCTGTTCTCTCTCTGCTGAGTTGGTCTGTTCTGAAGGTTCAGCAGTAACGCCTTCATGCCCGACACTTCATCCCGAAGTTCGGCGATGACCTGTGGAAGGTCATTGAACGTAAGTGGTTCATTACTCATATACATACACGACCCTTTAGTGGAATCGTGCTGCAAAGGAACCCCGTTACGAATCGGAGGGCAAGCCACAGTTTTATAACTGGTGCGTCACGAAACAATCACGCAGTTGAGCCTTCTTTTTGGCTGTTATTCGTGGATAAAACAAGAATTTGAAGCGAATTTTGACAATATCGAACATGTAAGTATAATGAATGACAATTGGGATTTCGGATGTTTCTGGAGTAAGATTTCAGTGCAAAAGGGCATAGGCACATCAGGACCACACCAAAGTTTGGTTCCTGATGTGGATCCAATATGAGATGTCTATGTATTGATATAGGAGAGGTGAGAAAGATTATCTTCAGTCTTTCTCTATGCCCAGTTGTGAAGGAATATGGAATAGCAGTCCGTCTGCCCCCTGGATGTCACAATGTATCTGGTCGCTGTTGGATGTGACTGTCAGGTTCCTGAGTGTGCTATGCGACAATGGTTCTCCACTGCCTGTTACGCACAATGAAGCAAAACGACGCTCTATATAGCAGGCACAGTCATCGTTGCTGTAAACCTTGCCTTTGCCAAGTCCCAATCTGATGGCAATGCTCCAGACCAAATGGCGGACATCGAAGCTACTCAGCTTTGTCTTGTATCTCTTCCACTCAACTTCAGGACGATAGCTGTGATCCATGGCGAACCTCAACAGGTCGGTGCAGAACTCGTCCATGTCTTCCTCGTAAATAAAAGGGGACATGATGTATAAAAGGTATTCATGAATAGTGTCCAGTTTCTTCTTCTGGCTTTCTGCCTGACTTTGATAAAAGTCATCAATACCTTGCTGGTAGGTTGCGCTGGCAGGAGTGGTCGGAACAGTTGATTGCTCATTATCGGGACTGACTTCTTCCGATATGAACTTGGAATCTGTAATTGTTGTCTTCTCAGCTATCTCCTCGACCACCTCAGCATCGCAAATATTTTCATTCACATTTGACTCAGCAACAATAGGCATTGCCTCCAAAAGAAAAACAGGTGCTTGCCCATCTTCTTCGTGAGGATTGCTCTCCATAGTAACCTTGTCCTTGGCTTTCCTCGTCTGCGCTATTCCCACGAAAGCATACTGCACAGCCATGTACGTTGACCATAGGATTATTACAATCATCAAGTAGATGATAGATACAGGAACGATGCCATCGGGAAGATTTGAGTCCGCCCACTGGCAAAGTGGAATTGAAAGAAGTAGTACTGCAACCCCTGGCAGTATTCTTGTGGAGATCCATTCGAGTCGGATGGATGCCTCACGTGAAGTGATTGAAGATGGTGAATCTATTTTCATTGTCAATATGTATTATTGTTCGTTATTTCAGAAATCGTGCTGCAAAGTTAAGAAGAATTTTGCTTATGACGTATCGTCTTTTCGTCTGTAGACCAATGATTTATGTTTATTTGTGAATCATACTTGAAGTGAGTATGATTTTCATACTCGGCCTTTTCCTCCTTTTTCTCTGTTGTTTGATTTCTTGGCAAAGTTATAACGAAAAATGAGAGCCAATCGTGTTGGTTCCCATTTTCCCATGTTTGTGACTTGAAAATAGTATCATTGGTTTCATTTCTCGAAGAAATAGAACCAACAAATAGGTTTAGCCCTGCCCGACGACTTTCAGTTGCGGAGTTATCTTTGGCTTCAACGTGATGCGGTTGACCGACTCGCGCTTGCTCTCGTCAGCCATGTTAGCATAAATCTGAGTGGTTTCCACATTTTTGTGTCCGAGCATGTGTTGGACAGTATAGATACCTGTACCTGCATCAACCTGCAAGGAGCCGAAGGTGTGACGGGCGCAGTGGAAGGTGATGTGCTTGGTGATGCCTGCTGCCTTCAGCCAGTTCTTCAAGGTGGTGCCTGTCATCTTGTCCTTGAAGTCGGGAAAGACTTTTGCATCGGGTTCGTATTCTCCGTCGTAGAAGCCAATGAGTTCAAGAGCCTCCTCGCTGACAGGGTTGTTCACGAGCTGCTGAGTCTTCTGCATACGTACCGTGATATACATGCCTCCATCGCCGTATGGCTGAATCTTCTTCCATGTCAATGCTTTGATGTCGCTCTTTCTTAGTCCAGTTAGGCAGGAGAAGAGGAAGGCCTTCTTCAACACAGGTTCTTTGCAGTCGGTGTTGGCAAGGCTTACGAGTTCCGGCTGTGAGAGGTGTTCCTTCTCCGTTGGGATGGTGTCAATCCTGTCAAGGAAGCCATTGGGATTTTCCTTGATCTTATGGTCGCGGTAGGCTGTGTGGAGCACGGCACGGAAGGTTGACCAGTAGCCGGCAATGGTGTTGGTGTGCAATCTCTGTTTCTTGTGGATGGTCTGTGGAGCGGTATAAAGGTACTCCTTGAACTTGTTACACAGGTCAACGTCTATTTCACCAAAAGTGCATTTCCCTTCGCAGAAGGTTTCGAAATGCTTATAGACGTTCTGCCACTTGGTGTTCCTGGCATCGGCCTTCTTCTTGAACCATGCGAGGAAGTTTCCTTTTTCTTTCTCCCTATCGAAGAAGTCGTAACGTTCGTTCACGATGCTCTCATAGCGTCGGCAGCGCAGTGCCTCGGCTTTCTCCGTCATGCGCTCGTTGTAGTCACGCTCGCGCTGGTTCTTGGGCTTGGCAAAGATGTAGATGCCAAGTGACTCATGTCGCTGTACCTTCATGGTTGACTCATCCCTGTAGCCAGGATAGTAGTCAAGGTAGAAGCTCAGTTGCGTACCTTTCTTTATCTTACGCGTACGCAAGGTTACTGTCTTGCAAATGTTACTCATACTTGTATGAAATTTGTTTTGTTAATAATCGAAGGCTATGTATCTCATAGCGGCTACAAAGTAACTGCGTGATGAAAGTGTGGCCAAAGCACCTTTTCATCACTTGTGGATAATTGCAGTTTCACGCTGTTGTTACTTATTATTGGGCTTTATTGGAGCCTGTAAGCCCCGAATTGTGCCAGTCTGCTTGCCATTATTCGGTCTAATTCCTCCTTGACGATGAGGTTCTGTACACCGACTTTCACCTTCGTGAGGTTGTTCGACTTGACGATTACGCAGATGTTGCTTTTGGTCAAGCCGTACTTCTCGGCAGCTTCGGCTGTGGTGTAATAAGCGTCACTCGCCTTCAGGTCGGGACGGAAGATGTCATCAAGATGCTTCTTTGAATAGTAGGTCTTGCCATATTCTCGCTTGGTGGGAATATGGCGGCGGTAGGCTTGGGTACGCAAGGATTCCTTTGTTGTGGAATAGAGTGTTTCTGCCTCTTCGGTGGTGAGCCATTCTGTCAAGGCTTCAATCTCGGCAGAAACTCCGAAGAGCGCATCCATGTGCTTTCGGCTATAATAGTTCTTGCCAGCAACCTTGCACATAGGTATGTTGTTCCTCTTGGCTGATACATAAAGCCAAGACTTCTTTACCTTGTAGGTTGTCATAACGTCCTCGCCAGAGATGTATTCAAGTGGTTTGATATTCTGAACTGAATTCTCTTTTCTCGCTGGCTTACTTGAAGCTTTTCTTTTCTTCAACGAAAGGGAAGAAGAAGTCATCGGCTTGTATGTTGGCAATACTCTATGATAAGGATTGCCAGCAAGCATCTTCTCGATGTCTGCTTTGCGGATGAAAGCCATCCGGCTGCTGATTCGTGATGCAGAAAGTTTGCCCTCGTTTACCAACTTGTAAACGTACTGACGGGAGCATCCCATGAGGATGGCAGCCTTGGAGAATGTGAGATACTCCTGGCTGGCGATGTCTATAACAGGCTGGACTGCCTTCAAAAAGTCCTGCTGTTTCTTCTTGCGCTGAGCCTTTGCCGCCTCGGCACATTGTTCTGAGCAATACCTCTGCGAACCGCTGTTACAAGTGAACTCCTTGCCGCAGAAGGCGCATTTTCTTGTCTTTCTCATTTGACTCCTTTTTATGTGGTTCTACAATCAATTTCATGCAAACCGCCACGGAGTGAACTTTCGTCAATCATTGACACCCATTGTCAACTCATTCCACGATGTCACGTTCTTCAAATGAGGTCACTTCCTTGCTCTTTTCCCTCTCGTTCCTCAGTCAACCGTTGTCTACTCTTGTCAACCTTTGTCAACCCTGTCCACGAGATGGCAAAATAAAAGCCCTCAAAATTCTCCGCGGTAGAAATGCGTTGCAAAGATAAGCGGATTTTTGAGAACCACCAAAAAGCAAGTCCGAAGTGTTAAAATCTAAAAGTGGTTGATATACAGTGGTTTATCTCTATATGTTTTTCGTTGTTTGTAGTTGTTTAGAGGTCTCTAAATACAGCCTTGGAAAGCTCCGTCTCCAATGGATGTCACGCTGTTGGGGATGTTCACGGAGGTAAGCCTGGTACAATATTCGAAAGCATAGCTTCCGATAGATGTGACGCTGTTGGGGATGGTCACGGAGGTAAGGCTGGAATATTTGAAAGCATCACTTCCGATGGATGTCACACTGTTTGGGATGGTCACGGAGGTAAGGCTGGAATATTTGAAAGCATCACTTCCGATGGATGTCACCTTACGCGTTCTATTCATATAAGTGACTTCTTCTGGGATAACCACATTACCTACGTAGGCATTCTTATTATCTTGGTAAGAATGGTTTGAACTTAAAAACGTCACCTCCAATTCCTTTCCTTCATTATAGTAATTGTAATAGATGGTGACGCCATCTGCATTTTCTACTGCAATATCGTAGGCAGATGCGTTAATTCCTGCCATGCTCATTAATAGTGTGAGCAGTATTGATAAGCTAATTTGTTTCATGATACTATCGTTTTTCGTTTTATTTTCGGCTACAAATATACACATTCTTTTTGAGAGTGCAATCTTTTAGCAGGAATATATTGTTTGTTTTAATAGTAACCATGTCGCCCACCATAAAGGCAGGCTGGTATTTATGGCAATAATCTTTACAAAAACTTGTCGGGGAAAAGTGATGAAAGAGAAGTTAAAATCTGTAAAAACAGGGGTTTCACTCTTCATCCTTCATTCTTCATTTTGCGAAAGCTTAGGTTTCTCACTCCCATACCTTACCTTTGACCGCGCCAAAGCTTATGTTTCATCGCCTCAAACATATCCTTTCGCACGACGAAAGGGCATCTTTCGCACACCGAAAGCATACCTTTTGCAAACTTTGATTTTGTAAATCGCCCGTTTACAGTTTTAAATTCGTACAACCATTTGTCATTCAATGCTTTACGAAAAACCTCAAAAAATGGCGTTTTTTCGGTCGAGGGACTCTTTCGTTGTCAGTAACCCCTGTTTTTAGGGGTCAAAAATCGAATATTATTTGACAAAAAGACGGATGATTCTCTATGGCGGAATGAATTCTTCATCATTTTTCTCGCTAAAATCATCTGTACCCCAGAAAAATTCTATAATTTTGTAGCAGAAAAGAAAAAAGAAATGAGAATAGACATTATCACCGTATTGCCAGAGATGATTGAGGGGTTTGTGCATGAGAGCATTCTGGCACGTGCCGAAAAGAAAGGGCTGGCAGAGATCCGGCTGCATAACCTTCGCGACTACACACTGGACAAGTGGCGGCGGGTGGACGATTATCCCTACGGCGGCTTTGCGGGGATGGTGATGCAGTGTGAGCCCATCGACCGCTGTATCTCGGCGCTGAAGGCAGAACGCGACTACGACGAGGTCATCTTCACCTCGCCCGACGGAGAGCAGTTCAATCAGCATGTGGCCAACGAACTGTCGCTGCTCAACAACATCATCATTCTTTGCGGACACTACAAAGGTATCGACCATCGCATCCGCGAGCATCTCATCACCCGTGAGATCAGCATCGGCGACTATGTGCTGACGGGCGGAGAACTGGCGGCAGCGGTGATGGCAGATGCCATTGTGCGCGTTGTCCCCGGGGTCATCGGCGATGAGCAAAGTGCCCTCTCCGACTGCTTTCAGGACGACATGCTCTCCGCTCCCATCTACACCCGGCCAGCCGACTACAAAGGATGGAAGGTGCCGGAAGTGCTGCTTAGCGGCAACGAGGCAAAAATCAAGCAATGGGAGTTTGACCAGGCGATGGAACGGACCAGACGGTTACGTCCCGACCTGCTGAAAGACTGAACAACCATAATAATCATCACTAACAGACAAACAGAGAAATAATATGAAAACTTACATTTCATCACCTTCCTTATCTTTCATCGAAGCCATCGAGTTAGCATGTAGCCGCCTCACAGACTTCAACACCCGTTCGCGCCGTTCAGAATTCTGGTGGTTTGGACTGGCGTATTTAATCATCGCTAAAATTCTGACTGGTATTCTTGGCTTCTTCACGTCACTGGGAGTATCAGAGATTATTTCCAATCTGCTGCTTTTCTTCATGTATGGCGTAACGGTGCGCCGACTGCAAGACGGAGGACACAGCAAATGGTGGGTGATTATCAGTTGGATAGCTCAGGCCGCCTATTCGTATGCTTTTGTAAATAGCGACTTCCTATTTGCGCTGACGGGGGTGAACAGAGACCCGGAGAGCATTGTCCGTGCCTTGATGGATCCCTTTTTGCTCCTGTCGAGCCTTGTCCTGAGTATCACAGCACTGGTAATCCTGGTGTTCTGTCTGATGGATGGAAGACCCGAGGAAAACAAATACGGCAAATCGCCTAAATACACGCCAGCCGAGTAAGCGGA